>Ga0268244_10000146_pt1 | contig 30349 bp, 26 predicted proteins | sample AgamicMgSfe_FD_200258 | JGI IMG/M metagenome (GOLD analysis project Ga0268244, IMG submission 200258) | Agave microbial communities from Guanajuato, Mexico - Mg.Sf.e (v2) (version 2) | ecosystem: Host-associated > Plants > Phyllosphere > Phylloplane/Leaf | place: Guanajuato, Mexico | collected... | reverse complement strand
CAGAGTCGCCATCCACATCTATTCCCCATCAAACCAAACTTCACCACCACCACCACCATCACCTCATCTGCCCTTTGCCCGTTTGATCTCACTGCTTTCCTGCGTTCACATTGTCTCTTGCGTCGCAACACCTTCCCCGTGGCGAGCGCTGCACTCCGGTTTCCTGACACTGTCCGCACGCCCGCCATCGACATCCGCCGTCGAGCGCCCTCACTCCGAGCTGTCACAGTCTCCCCCAAAAGAGCAGAGCTGAAGCAGTATGGTCGGCCTCACATCTGCCGCCGGCTTGGTGGGCTTCCTCTTCGAGCCAGATCCGGCGCTCCAGGCGTTTGCGCTGCAGAGGCTCAATGAAGACATAGACAGTGTGTGGACTGAAGTCTCGGGCTCTATCGGACAAATGTACGTCTGGCACCACGTCCGTCACGTCCTGTTGAACACGTCGCACCCCTTGATCATCTGTATGACATGGCCAGAGCATTAGGCGGCGAACTGACTTGACAACTACAGAGAAACACTATACGAAGATGAGTCTTTTCCGGAGCGTGAGCTGGCCGCGCTCGTCCTTTCCAAGGTGTACTACCAGCTGCAAGAGTACAACGAGTCAATGGTCTTTGCCCTGGGCGCCGGCAAGCACTTCGATATCGACGACGCCAGCGAGTATGAGGAGACCATCGTCGCCAAGTGCATCGATACCTACATCTCGCTCTGCGCGTTGCACAACCCGACCGCACCCGCATCGTCCACCGTCCGGCGCGAATCCGAGTTGAGCGAGAACTTCAATGGCAATGCAAACGGTGCTGGTAACGGTTCCGCTACCGTTGGCACTATGATCACGCCTTTCTCCCAGTCACTGCTGCCATCAAAGTCTCTGCTGAGTAGAGATGATGAGACGACCTGGGACTCCAGTGCACCAGGTGGCGGCAATGCCGGCGTGCCCGGCGCGCACCCCCACCCGCTGACCCTGTCTACCAACGTCAAGAAGAACTTGCAGTCTATCATTCGACGAATTTTCAAGAGTTGCTATGAAGTAGGTGCCTACAAGCAAGTGGTCGGCATTGCGGTGGAGGCTCGTAATATGGAGATCCTGCGTGAAGCCATTCTCCAATCGAGCGAGGACGAGAAGAGCAAGGGTAAAAAGGCTGTCGGCGCTGGCTTTGGGCAGACGGAGGAGCTCATGGAGTATGTGTTGGACATCTGCATGAACGTGGTGCAAGAGCGTGGATTACGAAACGAGATCCTCAAGCTGAACCTAGAACTACTGAACGACATTCCGAACCCAGATTACTTTGCGATTGCGCGTTGTGTGGTCTACCTGGATCAGCATGCCATGGCTTCCAACATCTTGCGCCAGCTCGTCCAAAAGGGCGACGGCCGCTCGTTGGCTATCGCCTTTCAGCTGTCCTTCGATCTTTACGAAAACGGCACGCAAGAATTTTTGCAGAAAGTTATGGAAGAGTTGCCAGAGACGGAAGAAACGGAGAAGACGGATGTGCCGCAGACGAATGGGGATGCTGCCCAGCCTGCGACACCTCACCACGACCAAAGTGAGCAGGCCAACGAATCGGATCAGTTACTCTCGGAGTTGCAGGACAGTGCCGGCCCATCTCAAACATCGACCATCGTCGCGTCAAGGACGAAGCCGAGGCCGGAATCAGAAGCCGCAAAGAAGGCTTTCACATCAGTCCGGGACATCTTGCGGGGAACGAAGAGCATTGAACTCAACCTTGAGTTCTTGTATCGCTCGTCGCGCTCCGACAAGGCCATTCTCAACAAGATCCGCGACTCCGTGGAAGCGCGCAATTCCATCTTCCACACCTCTGTCACCTTTGCCAATGCGTTCATGAACGCAGGCACTACAATTGACAGCTTCTTTCGCGAAAACCTGGAGTGGCTTGGCAAGGCCGTCAACTGGAGTAAATTCACGGCGACCGCTGCGCTTGGCGTGATCCATCGAGGGAATCTTGGCCAGGGGCAGAAGTTGCTGGACCCCTACCTACCAAAGGACAACCAGACAGCAAGCCAGGGCAGTGCTTACAGTCAGGGTGGCTCACTTTATGCCCTCGGCCTCATCTACACCAACCACGGGACGCACGTGCTCGACTATCTGCGACAGCAATTCAAGGCTACCCAAGAGGAGGTGGTGCAGCATGGCGGTGCGCTTGGTCTGGGTGTGGCGGGCATGGCGACTGGTTCGGAAGAAATCTACGACGAGCTCAAGAACGTGTTGTACACGGACTCGGCCATCAACGGCGAGGCTGTGGGTCTGGCCATGGGTCTGGTCATGCTCGGCACTGGCAACCTCAATGCCCTCCAAGACATGATCCAGTACTCGCACGACACGCAGCACGAGAAGATCGTTCGCGGCCTCTCCATGGGCATTGCACTCATCATGTATGCACGCCAAGAAGCTGCAGATCAGCTGATCAACGGGCTCCTCGAGGATGCAGACCCTGCCATCAGATATGGCGGGATCATGACGATAGCGCTCGCGTACTGCGGCAGCGGCAGCAACAAGGCCGTGCGTAAGCTCTTGCACGTGGCCGTCTCCGATGTCTCCGACGATGTCCGGCGGGCGGCGGTGATGAGCTTGGGGTTTGTACTTTTCCGCAAGCCGGGCAGCGTCCCACGCATGGTCGAGCTACTGTCCGAGTCGTACAACCCGCACGTGCGATACGGTGCCACGATGGCTTTGGGGATTGCTTGTGCCGGGACTGGACTAGACGAAGCCACCGACCTCCTCGAGCCGATGACGAAAGACTCTGTGGACTTTGTCAGGCAAGGCGCTCTGATCGCGCTGGCTATGATTATGGTGCAGCAAAACGATGCGCTGAACCCCAAGGTGTCAGCCATTCGCAAGCAGCTCCAAAAGGCCATCGGCGACCGACACGAAGACGCGATGGCCAAGTTCGGCTGCGCTCTGGCACTTGGTATCATCGACGCCGGCGGCCGGAACTGCACGATCGGCCTTCAGACCCAGACCGGCAACTTGAACATGGCGGCGATTGTCGGGATGGCGGTTTTCACACAGTACTGGTATTGGTTTCCCCTTACCCACTTCCTGGCTCTTTCTTTCACGCCCACAGCGATCATCGGGGTGGACCAGGACCTTGAGGTCCCGTCGTTCAATTTCCACTCCAACACGAGGCCGAGCATGTTCGACTACCCACCGGAGCAGGAGGTCAAGACCGAGGAGGCGCCGGAGAAGGTCAAGACCGCGGTGCTCTCCACGACGGCGCAAGCCAAGCGGAGAAAGCTGGCCAAGGACCGGCAAAACAGGCGAGAGAGCATGGACATTGATCCTACCCCCACCACGCCCAAGGCCGAAGCGGCCGAGAGCGACGACAAGATGGAGACGGAGGATAGCAGCGTGATTGATACCGGGAAACTGGCCGCAGAGAAGGACAAGGAAGTCGGCGGCGGCACTTTGAAGAAGAAGGTCGAGAAGGAGAAGGTGGGCTACGAGTTGGAGAACATGAGCCGTGTCCTCCCGGGACAGATCAAGCACATCTCGTTCATGCCCGAGGGCCGGTATCAGCCGGTCAAGAAGGTAAGCAACACACGGCTCAACCTTCCGGCCTTCATGGACTCATGACTGACCTTGAATCACAGCCTACCGGTGGTGTCATCGTGCTCAACGACACACAGCCATCAACAGAGAAGTCACTGATGGAGCTCAAAGCGAAGAAGAAGACATCCCCGCCTGCGCCTACTCCGGGCGGTGGCGCTCAGCAGGCCAGTGCGGAAGACACCGCGATGGACGACGCCGACGCTTCGGGCGCGAGTGGCGGTGGTGCGGCGGCGGCGGCGGGCGTCTTGACGGCCGTGGATGAAGACGAGGGAGAGGATGTGGAGGAGGCGCCGGTGCCGGACGCGTTTGAGGTTGAGGAATCCGAGGAGGAGGGGGAGGATGAAGAGGAGTAGTAATGTACCCTGTATTCTCTTTCTGGGTCTCTTCGGGGTGTGAAGAGAGAATGTGTGTTGTTAGATGCGCGCGTGCAGTGAGGCTCTGCGCGAACCGGCCGTGTCTTGGTACTAGATCTGGGATGGATGTGCGGCATGAGGGATTGTATGATTATACACACAAACCGGGTTATGAACCTCGACCGACTTCTTCTTTGTCGCTTTCGATCCATACATCATGTGACATGCAGCGCAGGAGAACTTCCGCGTTTACCGCCGCAAGCCAGCGCATGGAGGTGATGAGTATGAACCGGGTAAGAGACTGAGGTGGATGCCGATCGTTTTCGGTCTTTCTCGGATAAGTACACCTCAGGTGTACATGCATGTGGTGCGTCTACGAACACATCTTTGGTTTGTTGCCTCCCTCGGTCTCGTCGTCCCATCACACACATGGCACAAAGCGGCGCAACGGCGACACGCATCGCTCGTGTCTCCCACGTTCCGCGGTGAATGACAATTTTCCCATTATCATCGCATTTGCTTTTCAAAGCCGGCCAACCAACAACACGTCTTGCCTGGTCATAACAACGACGTGACAGTTCCAGTCGTGCCGAAAGAGTGCTCCGCAGAGACGCAGGGCCCGACGCCACTACTATACGTTACATGCATGGCGACGATAACGCAAAGTCGATTTCTGGCCATGTTGGACATCCGGCCGCCGTGCCGTGTCCTTCTATTTAGCTTTCACCACAATCCGCCTGGCCAATACGGCGTCGGAAAGGTGATTTTGCAGGCCCGAGAGAGGAGAACTGAGGGAATCCGTATCCGGACCGGGTCACAGGTTCAGCCTGCATATGTAAAGGTAGGTATTTTCGCTTTCGAGCAAAAGGATCACCATGATCCGAAAAAAGCGGACTCGAAGATTTTCTCCGAGGGTTGACGAAGGGCATTTTCGGGAGAGAGAATCATTGGATTCGATCTGTTTGGTGGATGTGGTGTTCCTTGCGTCGCTCTCGGTGTCCTTGTCCCTCGAAAGAAGTCTCCTGCAAGCGCCCGGCCCAGCGTCGTGTAACATTCTTTGCGAATCTTTTCCTGTCCGCCCACATCATCAGCGGTGCGACCGCGTCTCCGCGATGACACGACCTGGAGGGGAGTCAATGCTTGGGGGTCCGCTCGCTTTCTCTTTTTCACCAAGATCATCCACTTTTCTCGCCGTTTCACTGGAGGCTTCTTAGCAAGTTCACGTTTTGTCCCTTTTTAACGCTGCCGTCCACGCCACCATCTGAGCCTCCCAGGATCGGACGTCTCGAGGAAACACTTTTGGTGGATTGACGCTGGAACAGAGCTTGCAGGCCCTCCTCCGCCGTCGGCCCTGCGGTACTGATCATTGGCGATCAAGTGCTATGGATGCCATTTCTCGGCCCGAAACGGCGACGAAGCGACAATAACAGCTCCCACTCATTACCATCGTCATCACCATCGCAAAGATGAGATTACCTCCTCTCTACGTCGTCTCGACTTGGCCGGCGCCCAACTATGTGGACCCGGTCACGCATGGCTCGGCGCTTTTGATTGTCAATCTGATCTTCATCATCTTGGTGGTGATTGCGATCTTGGGCCGCTTCTACGCGCGCTTGTTCATCAAGAAATGGTTCGGATGGGACGACTCGATGATTGCGCTGGCGCTGGTAAGTGCGGCTCAATAACCATTTGCGCCGCTCGCTCGCACGTAGACACACGACTCGGGACTTTGACTGATGGGTGGCAGGTCTTTACCATCGGCATGACCATCGTCGTCATCCTGGCGAACCAAGCGTACGGCTGGAACCTTCACGAGTGGGACATGTCGGCGACCATCATCCCCGGGGCCAACAAGATCGCGTTCGTGGCCAAGCTGATGTTCACCCTGGCCGCGACCTTCACGCGGCTATCACTCATCTGCTTTTACTATCGACTGGTCAAAGATAGCGGGATCACGTGGTTCAACTCGGTCCTTCACGCCAGTGTGGCGTGGACGATCGCGGTGGGTATCAGCTTCGCCTTCGAGACGATCTTCCTATGCGTGTAGGTAAAATCGATGCCGGGCCACGGTCGTCGCGTGCTGCAGATCACTGACGCGGTCGCAGACCTGTCCAAGCATACTGGGAATACCCGCCCAGCCCGACCGCGCACTGCCTCGACGAGGGCAAGGTGATGCTCGGAGGCGGCATCATCAACTGCTTCTCGGATCTGTTGACGACCATGCTACCCATCCCGATCGTGATGCGGCTGCAGATGCCGATGAGACAACGCGTGGGCGTGTGCATCCTCCTCTGCCTCGGCCTCATCGTGACCATCGCGGGCATCATCCGCACGTATTTCATCTGGAAGAGCTTGATCGCAACGTTCGACGAGCCATGGTATGCCTATCCGCTGTGGATCGCAGCGGCCGTCGAAATCGATCTCGCTGTCGTAAGTCCCGAAGCTGGAGAAATCATCAGACACCGCTGACGGACATCGTTACAGATCTGTGCCTGCGCGCCCGCGTTGAAAACCCTCCTGCATGGACCCCTGGCTAGTCTATCGTCGAAACTCTCGTCCAAGATCTCCTCACTACGCTCTCCAGGCCACTCGAGGGCCTCGCCGGACAATACATCAGGGGTCATCTTCAACCCGCTTCGCAGCTTACCGTGGTTCCAGATCACGCGACTCGAATACGAGAAGGGTCGAGCGTCGACTTCTCAGGATCTGGAGACGACTTTCCACGATCCTGTCGTTGCGTTGGCAGCAGACGATCACCAATCGCTCGCGGGTCATCCCGACGACATCGGCAACCGATATCATTTCCGACCATCCGACACGGACGAGGACGGCATGGCCATTCGCCCCGTCACGCCCTCCCTCCGCATCATCAAGCGCCAGTCGCTTGAGCAGAACAGCGCGCGGATCAAAGATATCCGGGCGCTGTCACCGCCACCATTATCACCACCGCTACCGCCATCGCCGGCTCGGCGGTCGGTTGGCTCGTTATTGCCTGGTCAATGGCTTAACGAGAATGAGAGGAATGGTATACTGCCTCATCGATAATGACACATTCTACCTGTGCTGTTGGAGCGTTCTCGGGGGCGTTCAAGGGCAACTAGATTTTAATGAGCGTGATGAGACTAATGATGGTCGTAAGCTATGACTTTGACGGACCGGTCATGAGGTGGGATGCGTGAGAAGGACTTGTATCCATGAACTGTAGCATAAACATGTCTGTACCCGGGGGACCCAAAGTGGAGCGTCGGGAACAATTCGACCGAGGCAACGCCACCTCCACCTCCGCCCACACTCCATCCGTCACACTACGCCCTTCTCATTGACGGGAGAAAGAAGCTGCGTGAGACCAAAGAACATCAGGCACGGCGACGACCTGCATCCACATTTGCCGTAACAAGGGCGTAGAATAAACTAGTACTACTGCACGTAGTAGGGTTATAAGGACGGTAGGTGTTCCCCTTGTTATTACAATGCTACTGTTGTAAGGACCAGCATCCTGCTCCTCACGATGCATCTGCTCTCCCATCTCCTTGTGTTGTTGACGGCGGCGACGACACTGCTTGCCACCAGCGACAACCTCACGTCAACAGTAACATGGGATCACTACAGCCTGATGGTCAACGGCGAGCGGGTCTTCATCCAGGCCGGTGAATTCCACTACCCACGCCTTCCCGTGCCGGAGTTGTGGCGGGATGTGCTGGAGAAGTTCAAAGCGAACGGCCTCAATGCCGTCAACGTCTACTTCTTCTGGTCCTACCACTCGGCGAGACGAGGCGAGTTCGACTTCGTGACGTCCGGCAAGGACGTTCAACGCCTGCTGGACACCGCGAAGGAGGTCGGATTGTATGTGATCGCGCGGCCGGGTCCATACGTCAACGGGGAGACGAACGCGGGCGGCTTCGCGCTCTGGGGCTCCGACGGGAGCATGGGGAGCTTACGGACGTCGGACGAGACCTACCACCAAGCTTGGCTCCCGTGGATCAACGAGATGGGCTCCATCCTGGCGAAGAACCAAATCACGAACGGCGGGCCGGTCATTCTCGATCAGATCGAGAACGAGCTGCAGGAGACGACCCACAGCCCGAATAACACCTTGGTCCTCTACATGGAGCAGATCGAGCGAGCCTCCAGAGACGCCGGCATTGTCGTGCCTCTTATATCCAACGAGAAGGGTCAGCGTAGCCAGAGCTGGTCCACTGATTACGAAGACGTTGGCGGCGCTGTCGACATCTACGGACTCGATTCATACCCTGGTGGGATTACGTGCACCAACCCCAATTCTGGCTTCAACGTAGTACGCAACTACTATCAGTGGTTCCAGAACTACTCTCGGACTCAGCCAGAGTTCTTCCCGGAGTTTGAGGGTGGTGTGTAATCTTCTTTCCTTTGCGATCAGAGAATGCAGCTGACCAGCACGCCAGGCTACTTTCAGCCATGGGGCGGTCACTTTGTAAGTCATAGCGCCGTGATCCAGCATTCGAGAACCACGTCTGATGGGTAGCAGTACGACGAGTGTGTGTCTGAGCACGATCCTGCGTTCGCCGACATTTATTACAAGAACAACATCGGTCAGCGAACGACGATGCAGAGTCTGTACATGGCATTTGGCGGCACCAACTGGGGCAACCTCGGGGCGCCGGTTGTGTACACTTCATACGGTAAGTCATAGCAATCTATCAGGACGATGGGAGAGGACGATGGGAGAGGATCATCTGACGGGTTGTGAATAGACTATTCCGCTCCATTACGTGAGACACGTGAAGTCCAGCTCAAGTTCAAACAGACCAAGCTCATCGCGCTATTCACTCGAGTGTCTCAAGACCTATTGAAAACCGAAATGGCGAGCAATGGCACTGGCAACGCAGTGAGCTCGAGCAACGTCTTCTCCTGGGTGCTGCGAAATCCGGACAACGCGGCTGGCTTTTACACGCTCCAACAAAACAACACGGCTTCGCGGGACGTTGTGACATTCTCGGCGTACTTGTCGACCAGTGCTGGTCCCGTAACGGTGCCGAACGTCGAACTCAATGGCAGGCAAAGCAAGATCCTGACGACGGACTACCACTTCGGCCAGCACACGCTCCTGTACTGCTCCTCTGATATCCTGACGTACGGCTTGTTCAACGTTCCCGTTCTGGTTCTATATCTCGAGGTTGGCCAGACGGGAGAATTCGCCTTCAAGAACGCTGCGGGCCATCTCAGCTACACCGTCCACGGCTCCGCCAACGTCTCGACTGCAACTGGCCACACTAGCGGCGCTTCAAGCTACGGGTCGGCTTCCTTTACGCGATACGTCTACACTCAAACAGCTGGATCGACCGTGCTGCAATTCTCCAACGGCCTGCTCGTATATCTGCTAGACACCCAAACGGCGTGGAATTTCTTCGCGCCGGCGACGACAGCGGATCCGCACGTAAACCCTACCCAGCAACTCTTCGTCCTCGGGCCGTACAACGTCCGCAACGCTACTGTCAGTGGAAATGAGATTTCCCTGGTGGGCGACAATGCCAACTCGACGGATTTGGAGGTCTTTGGCGGATCTCACGTGTCGCATATCTACTGGAATGGCAAGAGATTGAACACCAAACGCACCGCATACGGCTCGCTCACAGCAACGGCGCCTGGCGCAGAGGGTCGATCGATCATCCTCCCTGCTTTGTCTTGGGTGAGCGCGGACTCTTTACCGGAAAAGCACCGAGACTACGATGACTCGAAATGGACGGTCTGCAACAAGACGACGACACTCAGTCCCGTCGCACCTTTGACGCTACCCGTCCTCTTCTCTAGCGACTACGGCTACTACGTTGGGGCTAAGATCTACCGTGGTTACTTCGACTCCATCCACGCGACGTCCGCGAACATTACCGCACAGGGTGGCTTCGCGTCCGGATGGAGCGCGTGGTTGAACGGCCATTTCGTAGGCGGCAACCATGGCAATGCCTCCCTCAGCGCCACGTCCGCACTCTTGAACTTCAGCTCCGCGCCAATGTACAACACGAGCAACGTGCTCACGGTCGTCACCGACTACACCGGCCACGACGAGACCAGCACAGCCAAGGGCGTCGAGAACCCCCGTGGCATCCTCGGCGCCGTCCTGTATGCCGGCACCTCCAGACTAAACTTCACCCAGTGGAAAATCCAAGGCAACGCCGGCGGCTCCGCGAACATCGATCCCGTGCGAGGCCCCTTGAACGAAGACGGCCTGCACGGCACTCGCCTCGGCTGGCATCTCCCCGGTTTCGACGCCTCGGGTCCCGCGTGGTCTACCGGCTCGCCGCTGCAGGGCTTGAACGCCAGCGGCATCAACTGGTACATCACCCGCTTCAACCTCACGCTCGACGACGATCTCGACGTCCCGCTCGGCATCGAACTCGACGCGCCGAGTGGGACGGTGGCGAGCGTTCAGCTGTATATGAATGGATACCAATGTAAGTGACCCAAATACGACATTCAGTCGAGACAGAAATAACTAATGCAATTTCCAGACGGGAAATTCATCCCCCAAATCGGACCGCAGACGCGCTTCCCCTTCCCACCGGGTGTCGTCAACAATCAAGGGGAGAACACGCTCGCTATTAGCGTCTGGGCCCAGACGGATGCGGGTGCGAGGCTGTCCAATGCGACGCTGTTCGCGTACAACAAGTATCAGAGCGGCTTCGACTTTAGCCGGGATTGGAGCTACTTGCAGCCGGGGTGGACGAGTGAGCGGTTGCAGTATACTTGAGTGAGCGCTGATGATCATACGTATATACGAGAACCTAGCCATTCCTCGCCAATCAGAGCGTTCTGTACACTCTTGTCACCGCCGACCTCTCCGCTTCGTTCTATTCCGGACCGACCAGTCCACATCCTTCAACTCCGGCCCTCCCCTCTTCCGCACTCGCTTCGTCCGACCCTCGCGCTCGCCCGTCCACTCCCCACCACTCAACAAATTCGTGAGCGCGCCGCCCTTGGCCAACAACTCCTCGAACCCCCCTTCCTCCACCACCCGCCCTTGGTCCAACACGACCACATTCTCCGCCATCTCCATCATATCCCTCGCGTGCGTGATGATGATGACCGTCGCCGCGGCCGCCGCCACTCGGCTCCCACCTTCCTTCCTCCCAGCAACCAGAAGATTTTCAATCGTCTGCTTGACCAGAGCCGCCGACTCGACGTCTAGCGCGGACGTGGCTTCGTCGAGGATCAGCACGGCGGGTTTGCGCACCAGGGCGCGCGCGATGGCGAGCCGCTGGGCTTGTCCGCCCGAGAGACCCATGCCGCCTTCGCCGATCAGCGTGCTGTACCCGAGCGGCAGGCTGCTGATGAAGTCGTGGATGCCGGCTTGTTGGGCGGCGCTCGTGACAGAGTGGAGGTCGCGGTGCGGGGAGTCTGGGCTCAGGCCGTAGGTGATGTTTTCTGCTACTGTGGTCGGGAATAGCGTCGGTGTCTGTGAGACTGGTACGATGAGGGAGCGGAGCGAAGGGGTGTGGACGTGCAGCATGCCGCGCCCGGCGAGCGTCAATCCGCCGTCTGCCCGAGCACCCATGGAGTTTGTTTCGGCCGTGCTGTAGATGTCGAGGAGGAGGTTGGCAATGGTGGATTTGCCGGAACCGGAGCCGCCGACGATGGCGGTCGATGTTCCTGGACTGATTCGGAGATTGATGCCCTTCAAGATTGTCTGCTCAGGGCGGGACGGATACGCGAAGTGCAAGTCGTCGAAGACGATCTCGCCGATCTCCACCACCCGGGTATCCCCAGAATGCTCGTGTGAGTGGGAGGGTAATGTCGCGAGCCGGATCAGTCGTGACGCGGAATCCTTCGCGTTGCCGAGTTGGGGGATGCACTCCAAGATCATGCTGAGGTTGGTGAACGCGAAGACGAGCATCACTGTAACCTGGATTACGCTGCTAACGGGTGTGCCGGACGAGATCAACTTCGCACCGACGTAAAAGACCATCGCTTCCGAAAAGCTCGCCGCCGAGTCCGAGAGTCCATAGAAGAAGCCGGAATAGAAAGAGCGCTGAAACCCAATGCGTAAGGCATTGTTCGTCGTATCCAAGTACTTGGCGAGAAAGTGAGATTCGAGTGTGAGCGACCGTACCGTCTTGATATTGACAAATGTTTCTGTAAAGATAGCCGAAGCCGAGTCGGAGGCATCGTTGCTTCGAGCCTCCCACTTCCCACTGACGGCCGCGAATGCCCGGGTAACACCAAGCATGTACGGAGATGCGGCCAGAACGATCAACGTCATCTTCCACGAAGCGACAATAGCCCATGTGACCGAGACCGCACACATGACGGCGGCAATGAAGATCATGCCGGCGAAGCTGGCCAGGATGTTGACCATCTCCTCTGCGCTGCGGTCGAGAGCGTCCGAGATCCCGGAGACAGAGTTGTCCGGGTCGTCAAAGAAGGATTTGGGCTGGTCGAGCATGCGCTCTACCGCCCTGTCACGAATATTGTCGACCCAGCATCGAGCCACGTATCCGAGGAGGAATCGGAAGAGGTAGGTGTGCGCGGCATCCGTAATCGCAATGCCCAGCATTGCCATGGAATATACCAAAGCCATGTGCTTGTCGCCACCCGGCTTAACGTATGTCTCGAGAAGTTTTGACAGAATGAACGAAAACACTGGCGTTGCGATTGCGTGGATCGACGCACCCCAGAAGCCGAGCACGAGCGTAGCCCTGGTAGGCCAGTCCATGTTTGGCCAAATGGTCTTTAGAATGCACTTGAAGGATAGTGGCTGAGAGAAGCCGACGCTTGGCAGCCGACAGTCGTGCTCCTTCGAGGCCGGGATGCTCTCCTGCATACTATGAGCTTTAGCAGCTCCAGGCTTCGATCCTTCGCGTCGCTTTCTCATGCCAGCTGCACCGAGCCTAGTATCTGCGGCCAGCTTGCCAGTTTTATCAATCAGGCCCTGAAGCATGACTGACCAACGCTTGCTGTCATTGAGACCTTCCTCGCTTATGTGGTTGGCTCTCTCGTCCTTTGGACTGGCCCGGGACCATCGGTTCACATCTAAAGGTAATGCCGAGGGTGGCGATACCGCCATGCGCATCCAAGGGGAAGCCATGTTGGTCGTCTTCCCGAAGGCTCGCATGGCCGTCAGTGGGCTGTGTTCCGAGAAGACCGCTGGAAGTAGCGATGCTCTCTTGTTTTCACCCGCTTCCAGCTGCGCTTCTAAAGGATCGAATTGAAAGTGGTCGGCATACAAGCTTCGACCAGACGAGTTGAGAGAAGAGCCTCGGGTTCGGATAGACTCGAACGCGGTACCCTTGCGTGATCCGATAGGAGCGCTTGCTCGCAGTTCTGGAGGGAGGAAGCTCTGGAAAGGTGTATCGCCACACCTCTCGAGTTGCTTACGATAACCTGCTTGAACCAACTTGCCGTGTTCGAGTAGGTACAGATAGTCCTCCGGTAAGATTTGAGATATATCGTGGGTGATGATAACGGTGGTCTTACCCCGTCGCCAATGCCGAATGGCCTCCATCATGAGCGCGCGACTGATGTGATCTAGGGCACCTGTAGACTCGTCAAGCAACAAGATTGGCGTGTCACGAAGCCGGGCTCTTGCAAGTGCCATTCTCTGGCGCTGACCTCCGGACATGGAGCCACCTTTGTATCCGATTACCGTGTCGAGCCCGTCAGGCATGTCGTTGATCATGAGTTGCAGCAAAGCAAATTCAGCAGCCTCCATCACCTCTCCCTTCGTTACGTTGGTGCGGTCGCTTTTACCGAATGCAATATTCTGGAAGACAGTGTCGTTGAAAAGGAGGCTCTGCTGTTCCACTAGTGTGACGTTCGAGCGCAGCCAGCCAACGTCCAGAGAGTCAAGAGAGACACCATCCACAGAAATCTGGCCTCCGGAAGAATAGTAGAAGCGCAGGAGCAGCTGACTGAGTGTGCTTTTGCCAGATCCGCTCCGGCCAATGATGAATGTCAGCTCGCCGCCTGGGATAAACATGGTCACGTCGTCCAGCGCGAGGACTTCGGGTCGTGATGGGTAAGCGAACGACAAGTTCTTGACATCAATGTCTCCACCGCAACTGGCTGGTTTTAGCAAGCCTTTCCTACGCTGAACCGTTGATCCTGTCTGTACTTGTGCCATGACTGTACGTAGGGTTGCCCCCGCCGTACGGCCTTTCTCCAGGAAGATCAGCTGAGGCAGGATTGACTGGACGGCCTGAAAGCCTGCGAGCGCAGAGAAGAAAGTAGTGATGATGTCGGCCGTCGTCTTCTTGCCTGAGCCGACCAGCACGCCACCATAGTAAAAGCCTTGGACAAACATCGATACTGACAGCAACACGATGGACGCCATCTGAAGGGCACTGGCGTTCATCAACCGTGTGTACGAATCCGCAGCTTCGCGAATCCTGCTCATGTACTTCTGCCGTTCGATGGCTTGGGCGTTGAAACATTTTACTGTCTCAATGGCGGAAAAAGCGGTGATGGAGAACTTTTGAGCTTCGCCAAGCTTGTCACTCTGTTTATCCAGATTTCTTTGCATGTCGTTGCCGACCCAGACCACAATGATGAGTATCAGTGGCGTTGTCGCTAGCGTGACTAATGTCAAGTCCCAAGAGAAATAGAACGCTTCAATCATCGACAAGATGGCAGTAGAGCCCAGTGAGAAGATACAGCCCAGAGGCTGAGCAGTAGCAAGCTGCAAGTCCCGGATTTGAGCCTGCAAGCGTGGCAGCAGTGCCGCGATACCGTTCTTGCGCATGTCGTACCACTCGATGTCCTTCTCGAGCAACCCGAGGAACAGGCGATCCCGCGCACCCTTCGCTTGCAATTCGCCAAAGGCGAGCCATGCCATGAACTCAAGCGAGTGAAACAGCCAGCTCGCACCTGACACCCCCACGAGATACAAGACGTACTTCGTCTCATAGTGCATCAACTGCGCCGCGTCCAGGGACCCCCGCGCGTAGGAGCTGAAGCCGTCGAACAGTTTCCCCATCAAGAATGATTGCGCCGGAAGGGCTGCGCCGGCGATGATGGAGCAGACAATGCCAAACACAAGGATCGGGGCATTCGCCTTTGTGGTGAAGAACAGCAGAGCTCTCCATGGCGCCGCTTTGGCTTCCTCGCTCTTCGCAGTTGAAGATCGGTTTGTTGGCTCGGGCAGCTTAGCTGAGTTGGTGCTGCTACTGTGAGAGACATGTCGCTTGCGGCGCTCACCCAGCGTCGTGGGCGACGACATGGAGCTGTCGAAGGTAAGGATGCCATATGCAAACCTGTGGTCGAATTCGGTGGGCCGCAGGTTACAGCAGGTTGCGCGGTTTAAGTGAGGTGAAGTGACAGCCTATGGTGGCACCAGGATTGACAGCCGAATTCGGAACGCAGAAGGGTGGTTACTATTGTTCTTCCACCACGCCAAAATGCCAAGCCTTTGAGCATTCACTTCTTTCATTGCCCTTGCATTTATTTCATCCCCTTGACCTCTTCATCTGGTTCACTCCACCATTGCAACCCATCATCCACAATGTGCCCGGCTGTCGTCTCCACATACCGAGATCTTATCGACGTCCTCCGCGGCCTATCCTGAACTGCTCGGTGCCTTGACCTTCCACTCTCCTCAGCAGAGGCCTCCTGTAAGCTCGGAACCACACCTGCCACGGCTTTGAACGCAAAGGCTGACATGAAACCTGCAGTCTGTGCATCCGAAGGACACTCGAAGTTCGACCCACCGCAGTACGCAGTCAAAGTTCACGATGACTTGCTCGCTTGCGCCTTCTCGTAAATCCAGTCATTCAGACCTGCGCGATTCCTGTACTATGATGAGCAGACAGCCATAGACAACCATATGCAATACCACCTACCGTGCAATCTCGATCGCATAGAACTGCATTCGGACAGCTGGATGGGCATGATTAGTCGTACACGTTCACGCCGCAAGTCACACCAACACCACCCACTGACATACCGAATATCGTCTCTTTCTCACCATACTCCCACGCCGGATTTGCGCGCAGCATGGTCCCGAAATTGTAATCTTCCACCTTCTTCTCGTATTCGTTGATGAAGTTGCGCCACTGTTCCTTGCCTTCCTTGCTCTTCATGTCATCCTCGTTGATCGTCGCTTGCAGGTTAAAATCTGGGAAATCGCGGTTGAAATGGGCAAGGATGTCGTCGTCAAACTTGGTGAGTCGGAGCTTCGATCCGGGAAGCTTTTCCAAGATGGCCCAATAAGTGGACATGTGCTCGACCACTGCCCTGTCGTCAGCAATGCCGCCGGTCATGGACAACCAGCGCATGCCCACCTTTCACGGCAAACTGTTTCTCAATCTCCTCGAAGTTGTCCGCCTGCTCCGGGTCGATAGGTCCTCCAGGTGCGCTGAGTGACATCTTGCTGAATCTGGGATACGTGGAATGAGCGCTGGGTTTGAGTCGGCAAGTTGGAAGAATGAAGTCACCTAGGTATTGGTGATTTCAACCGCACCGAAACATCATTCACGTCCTCCTTCAAGTCGTCCCTCGCTCGGGAGACGCAGGGCTCTTCCTTACTAAGCACGGGCCCTCCCGACCTCATGCTCATCTCACTGCAGGTCAGCCGCTGAAGCTTCGCGACGGATATTATACTACCTAGGTAGGTACAGTATCAGTCACGTTCACCAACAACCTGCAGACTGAAATCGTCCAGGGCAGTATCGTCTCGAAGATAGTAATCGATCTCGAGGTATCGCCGCACTCACCGTTTCTGCGACGCTTGAATCAAGATGGGTTGGCTGTGGAACGACAAGCCCGAGAGCTCCAACGATGACCCATACAGCAAGCTCGATCCGACATTGCGAGAATACCTCAACAAGGAGTCACCGCTGAAGCTGCAAGACGCGCAACCCAAACAACCCGCACCTGCCTCAGTACCATCGCCAGACGCTGCTTCGAACCAATACCGCTCTCAACTTGGCTGGACCAAACCGGGATTGGACCAGAATCACCAGAATGCGTTGCCTGTCGAGGACAAACCCGCCGTTCCTCCAGAGTCACTCTACCAAGATGGCCGATACGCGCACCTGTGGAAGGATTATCGGCCCCAAGCCGAGATCGAGAACGCGTCCCGAAGCGACCAGGACAGGCTCGCCGATGTCATCGACGCCTACAACGACCGCAAGGCCGCCATCAGTCGCGCCGCGATGGAAAACTGCATCGTGGAACAGTTGGATCAACGAGATTGCTGGGAGAATGGCGGGGTGAGCGATAGAATGACGATGTGTCGCAAGCAGAACCGCATCTTCTTCCGGTGTTACGAGATGCAGTCGCGCTTTATGAAAGCATTGGGTTATCTGAGTACCATGAGGACCGAGGAAGAGGAAGAGAAGATCCAGATGCACGCCGACAAGCTCTATCACGAGATGCTGGCACGCGAGGAAGAAGCCGAGACGGCGAAGAAGGAGGGACGGGAAGTCGGCGCTTTACCGCCGCTCATCTCGTCGGAGAGTGCGACGAAAGCGCTGGGCGAGAACTCGGCTTGGGCGAGGGCGAGACAGAAGGCGCTTGAATCAGGCGAGACGAATAGGTTGAGCGCATACACCCCTCAAAGGCAGGAACAGATCAAGCAGCAGATTGCGGGGTTGGGCGAACGCGAAAAGGAGCTCGAACTGCAATTGCTGGCGGCCGAGAGTAGGGCGCAGGTGGAATACGCGGAGAAGATTCGCGAGCAGCTGGATGTCGAGCGCGAGCACAGACGAGACAGACGAGAGCGCGGCAAGGAGACCGTGGGAGACACGATCAAGAGGCTTTGGGGTTGGGACCAGTGAATGCTCCAGATACGACCATCGACTTTGGACCTACGTTGTAATAAGGCTGGAGATCAGAGGACGCACGTTCGCCCTGGAGCCGCGCTTGACCGGACATCGACCTTGGACTCCCCATCCCATTGATGCTCCGCTGTCGGGCGTAGACGCCTTCTTACCCCCCGGTGGCAATCGTCTCAACCGCGCGTCAGGTCCTCGCAAGCGACACGTCGCCCGTCAATCAACAGCTCGTCACCTCAACAAACTCTGATAGTTCTCCACTCAGACAACTCTTCCACGAGACAAACATTGGCGTCGTCGTTCATCTTTCCTTTGGCACGAGGTCATTGTCCACGGTTTTCGTCGACGATCCGAACCTCACCCTCGATTCCATACCGAACCCGGACCAGTCGAGCCCAGATGAGATGGAAACCGAGTAAAATGGAGCTTTGCTTCGTGAGACAGCCTGACATCCCGTATTCCCGGCATTACATCAACTTGTTATATCCCGCCACGGCGGGGACTCGTGGACCCACAGCATTCGACGATGAATGGCAAGTTATAGCTTTTGTCCCGTTAAGCATGTGGAATACTGTCCGATCGTATCGCTGAGCGAAGCTTGCCCAGGCGTGTGGACTTTGCGCCGAGAAGCCGCCGAGAAGGACGATCAGGGTGTGGTGTAGAAGGCATGAATATAGCATGATCGAGCTTGTCTTCACAGGACGCCCTGAGAGATTGATGCTAGGCGAGAGACCTGCAACGCAGTGATTAGGCACCTTGTCCACCCGATGGCGCACACACGATTCGGGGTCAAACATCCCTCGTCAGAGGCATACAGAACTTGAAAACGCAGTCAAAGTCGTCAGCATCGTGGCGTCCAGTACTGCCCCACCACTTCGTCAACTCGAAGCTGCCACATCACCATTTGTATGGGACGTGCCATTCGCCTCCTGCACCGCCGGCATCTCCACCTTTCCACCCGGACTATCCTCCAGCCTCGCAGTCAAGATCTCCACCCCGTCCTCCGTCACCAGCAAAGTGTGCTCGAACTGCGCCGTGCGACTGCCGTCGATGGTCACACTCGTCCAATCGTCCGGCCACGTCTTGTCCTTGTAGCTCCCTATCGTGATCATGGGTTCAATGGTGAAGGTCATCCCCGGCTTCGCTTCGCCGACGGCCTTGTTCTTCGCGTAATGCGGTACGTTGGGTGCGCAATGGAACACCGAGTTCACCCCGTGCCCGCAATACGTCTTGACGACTCCACAGTTGCGGGCTTTCGCCACCTTTTCGATGGCGTTGCCGTAATCGCGGAACAGCGCGCCCGGCTTGACCAGCTTGATGGCTTCGGCGAGGGAGTCACGCGCGGCTTCGACGACACGCACGTTGTCTGGGTTCTTGGCGGAAGATTCGCCGACGTAGTAGGTCTCGTTCAAGTCACCGTGGAAACCACCGTGGTAGAGGGTGACGTCGATGTTGAGAATATCGCCGTCCTGCAAAGGCCGCTGGTCCGGAATGCCGTGGCAGATAACTTCGTTGACAGAGGTGCAGACTGATTTGGGGTAGTGGCAGTAGTTGAGGGTAGACGGGTAGGACTGAAGATGAGCGTCAGCAGACCGATTCGTAGCATTCGAGTGGTATCGTACGCACGTCTCGTTCAAGGCAAGCATCGTGCACGACTTGGTCGATATGGTCGGTCGTCACGCCGGGCTTGGCCTCCCGTGCCGCGATGTCAAGCACTTCACGAGCCAGTCGGCAGACTTTACGCATGCCATCTTGTTCCGGTTTGGTGAGAATCTTGATCTTGTTCCTGCTCACGAATGTCTGCGACATCGTCAGTCTAAGATCATCACATATGCCGAGGTTTGTGTAAAGGACTTGCCTGTCCGCTATTCGGTCTGCCAGTAGTCGCGTAGTCGGGGCGTCGTATCTTCTCGGGCACCGAACGCCTAGGCGACAAAGGGTATGAGGGTCGTAAGCTCCCGGTGAAGGGATAGGCGGGGAAAGGGTTGTAGTGGCCATCTGCATCTGGTTCAGCAACGACCTTGGGACGGACCAGGTTGAGGTTGGAAAGCATACTGTTTTGCGCCTTGTGTAGCGTCTTATGTGTCGACTACACCATGGTCAGTCCCACTTCTGCCATGTCGACGTATAGGACGCTGTCCTTGCGAACCCCTCGAGGACTTGAATCGCAAGCTCAGGCTCCAGACATACCCAATTTCTCTTGAAGCAATCTTGACTGCAAAAGTACGCCTCTTTCCCTAACTTCTGGCACGTCGGACACTGCAAACTGCCCGCATCGTTCGAACAATCGTCGCCCTCGCACTTGCGTTTATTCGACACGACCACCTCATGCGCCGGCGCTTGGTCCATGGTAGTATTTTACTGCTGGAATGTGCGCATGCGCCGATGGGGATGGTAGAGCAAAGCCTTAGTTTTGGCGACACTGAAGACTTGATATTTGGACGCAACAGTAAGAACGTGAAGCTGAGGAAGCTCCGGTATGCAGTCGTTTGCAGTTGTCCAGGTTCGGGATGGTGCGTATAGCAAAACGTTTGTCATCGCACCGCATGAAGTCGGGTGCGCAACGACCACAGCCACAACCACAGTCGGTGCCACAGCTTCAGCCACTATACCGAATACAGTAATGACGCCTCGAGTACCAACCGACTCGAACATGCAGGTGACTACATACCTTAGTACAGTATCAAGGTGGGTTGTACAGGTGGGTTGTTGGATTCGTTCATTGTAGATACAGTACACAACAGCCTCGCCCCTGATTTCGTATCTTCTTGGGAATGACCGAGGGCAAGTCGATCAAATGCCTTGTCGTAGGCGCCGGCCCAGTTGGTGCTCTGGCAGCGCTATATGCTGCTCGTAGAGGGTGGGATGTCGAGGTATACGAGCTGAGAGGAGGTTCGGCCACCCGTCCAACTAGTCGCGCATGATGTATGGTCTGACAAGATTCCAGATCTCCGAGATGAGTCCACCACGCCACTCAACTTCACCAAGTCGATCAACTTGGCTCTGTCCGAGCGAGGCATCACGGCCATGCGGGCTGCAGGCTCCGAGCGATTGGTCGACACCGTGCTGGCCGACACCATTCCCATGTACGGCCGGATGATCCACGGCGAGGATACCAAGGGTAGTCTCACTGAAGACTCACAGGCGTATGATGTCCATGGCCGCTTCATCCGAGCCGTCGATCGAGCGAATCTCAACAAGCTGCTCTTGGATGAACTGGAGGACCTCCCCAACGTCAAGCTGAAGTTTCAGCACAAATTGACGGGTGCCGATTTACGGAGACGAAAAGCGTGGTTTGAGCATAAGAGATCATCCCAGCCACAAACGGCCGACGGCGCTCAGGCTGAACAGACGAAAACACCGGATAGAGCGCAAGAAGTGGAGACTGATTTCGATCTCATCTTGGGCTGTGACGGCGCTCACAGTAGCGTGCGGTACCACCTGATGAAGTTCGTCCGACTAGACTACGAGCAAAGCTACATCGACACCTTATGGTGCGAGTTCACGATCCCACCCGCGACCCCCGACTCTGCCAGAACCCCCACCGCTCGAGACGGGTTCGCCACCAGCCCGAACCATCTACACATTTGGCCGAGCGGGCACGAAATGTTCATCGCGATCCCTAGTACGGACCGATCCTTCACTTGCACGCTCTTCGCCCCGGCCGCCGTTTTCTCCAACCTGGAAGAGAACCCACGTCAAATCCTGTCGTTCTTCGAAACCACATTCCCAGGCGCCGCCGAGCTGATCGGAACCGCGGAGCTGGAAAAGCAATTCAAGCAGAATCCGCACCTCCCACTCATCAGCATCAAATGCTCACCGCACCATTATGCCTCGTCGGGCGTCATCCTGGGCGACGCCGCGCACGCCATGGTCCCTTTCTACGGCCAAGGCATGAATGCCGGGCTGGAGGACGTCCGGGTCCTCTTCGAGCACCTCGACGCCCACCCGGTCACCACCACAGGCCGAGCAGCCGCGCTCGGAGCATACAGCCTCGAACGCGTACCCGACGCCCACACGATCAACGACCTTGCGCTGGCCAACTACTGGGAGATGCACGCCGGCGTACGCTCGCCCTGGTACTTGCTCCGAAAGAAGATCGAGGAGTTCCTCGCGGACAAAGTCCCCGGCACCAGCTTCGCGACGCAGTACAGCCGCGTCAGCTTCAGCAATCAGCGGTACTCGGGAGTCTCGCAGGCGGTGGCGCGGCAGGGTCGGCTCCTCCTCGCCGGTGTGCTGGGCACGATGTTGCTTCCTGCGGTGTCGTGGGCGGCTTGGTGGACGTGGAGGTGGCAGCGGACGAGCCGGAGTACGGTGAGTGCGGTCAGGGGAGTGGCCGGTTTGGGAATGCTGGGTGAGAGGCTGGGGAGGATGTTTGCTTGATAAGAATAGATTTGCGTCGATTGACCTGGATATTTCGGCTTGCGGCTATGGTATTTAGGGTTCCAAACGAGGTTTGGTCTACTTCCACCTTCAACATCGGGTGTTCGGGCCGTCATGTCATAGATTTCTGTATCGCACCGGGGCCGAATATTGATTTGAAGCGAGATCTTAGCAGAGCGTCCCGGTCCATTACTATTCACTCACACACCGGCAGATCATCATACTCCTTCCGCATGAACTTCCTCACCTCCTCAAGCCCCTTCTGCACCACCTCCGTCCGATTCGCGAACCCAATCCTGACATACCCCTTAAACTCATCCCCAAACCCGACATCACCAGGCAAGAACATGACGCCGGTCTTTTCCTGCAACGTCTTGCAAAAGGCTTCCGCGTCAATGGGTTGGCCATCGCGCTCGAACTTGACGAAAGCCGTCGTGCCCGCAACGGGCTTGACGTAGGAGCAGTACTCGTCGTGTTTGACGACGAAGCGCTCGAGGAGGTCGAGGTTGGTTTTGGCGAGTTGGATGTTGCGGCCTAGGAGCGAGTGGATGGTCGCGGGGGACAGGGCGAAGGTGGCGACGGCTTGGTCGAGCTGGGAGACGGCGATGGTGGTGTAGTCCCTCGTGCTGGCGCATTGCTCCACGATGGCCGGGTTGCGGCTGGCGATCCAGCCCACGCGGATGCCGGCGAGGGAGTAGGCTTTCGACAGGCTGCCGGTGGCGATGGTGTTGCGGTAGCCGAGGGAGAGGATGGAGGGGGGGAAGTCGGCGTCCATGGGGCTGATACCGTGGAAGAGTGGGCGGTAGACTTCGTCGGATAGGATGGTGATGTTTTTGCTTTCGGCGAGGTCGATGATTTGCTGGAGCAGGCTCTTCGGGAGGACTTGGCCGGTGGGGTTTTGTGGGTTGCTGTGAAGGCTGATCGTTAGTGCGTCCAGGCGGATGTCAGAGGTCAGTCATGCACGCACTTACTTGAGAACGATGAGCTTGGTGTTTCCCTTCATCATCTGTTTTAGCTCGTCGATATTGGGCAGCCATTTGTTGTCCGCCTTTGACTTCCATAGATCGACCTCGGCTCCCAAGCTGGCGGGTACCGTGTAAAGCTGCTGGTACGTCGGATAATGGCATATGACGTGGTCTCCTGGCTTGAGGAGAGCGTAGAAGACCGTGTGGTTTGCCGCGATGGCTCCCGGTGTGATCAGGATGTTGGCAGGTGGGAGAGGGGTGCCGACTTTGCTGGAGTATAGGCGGCTGAGGTTGGCACGAAGCGCCGTGCTGCCGCGGATCTCTCCATAATTTTGTATGGCGGAGAGGTCGAGGAGATCAGTCGCTTTGGTGTCCTTGTCTTCCGAGAGGGAGGCTAGTTCCTCGATGGAGATACTGGCGCAGCAGGTTTCGGCAATGTTGTATGTGGCCGTTGTCTCATACTTGTCCATCCACTAGAGATGACTTAGCATTGAATGCGTCGTCGTGCAGCGTCGAGTCTTGCCAAATCAAGATTGGGATCACCTACCTACCTGCTCGACAGCAAACGGAGGGGGCGGAGCCATGGTCGACAGTAAATCGGCAGCAATGACGGGTCGTGAATGAGGATGGAGTACACTCCGACGGCAAGTGACTGATGTGCTGGTATAATAGAAGATGTGTATCGGTCAAGATTCACTCTGTGCGGACGTACGGTGGGTATTTGATGTGTGAATGTGGTACTCGGTCTTGTGATGTACAGTACTTCAGTTGTCTGCGATCTTCTCCACCCTTCCCCTCTACCCATACAGCTTCTTCGTTCCTCTTAGACGAGGCATATGGTCGTCCGAGGCCGCAGACGACCAGCACTAATCTTCGCTCATATTCGCAACGAAGCAGTGCCTACGTACATCCCGTTCCCTGGCGCCGTTGCACATCCGAAACAAAGGTACAGTATTCCCGAGCAGCGGCAAACAAGGCACCCGACGTCTCGGACATCGAGATCCTGGCGACAAGAGTATAAGAGGAAGAACAATATCCTTCCCTTCTGCGCAGTAAGAACATCTCTAGCACGATATCCACACAATCAATCGACCGGGAGCGCTCGCCACGGAAAATAAGCAAGCCGCCATCATCAAGTAATAACATGTCAAATCCGCCACTCGCATCTTTTCGCCAGCAATACACAAGATTAACCCGCCCGAAACGCTTCAGATGTACATATTCGACACATCGAATCACGTCACGCCCGTCCCCGACTGCGATCGCGCGCCGTCCCCGGCCACTCCACCTCTCGAGTCGGCTCCACGGGCGTCGCGGCCGCGATCCGGATACTTGGTAACCGGCCGATCTCCGGTAAAAGCGGCGCGCCGGTGTGCGAGTACGTGCGCTCGGCGTGCGGGGGTCGCTGGGGTGGCTGGAGCTGGAGATCAGGTTCGGGTTCGGGCGCCTGTGTTCGCACGGGCGATTCGTATGGTGGTGCTTGCTCGAAGCCGGCGCCGTCGTAGGAGGGCGGTTCGATGATGGGGATGCTTGCGTCGCCGATGTCTGAGCCCAGGGTGTCTAGTGACGGGCGGACAGGCGCTGTGACGCTGGATGAAGCGCGGGAGTGATTGCCGGGCGACGTGCGCACGCCCGACGCGCTGCGCGAGTGCGTCGCGGGGCCTTGGTTCAGCGTGACGACCTCAAAATCGCTGCCGGCGCGGCCGAACGGCGGCATGTCGACTTCCAAGTCCGAGGTGTCGGATATGCTCATTGCGGAGCTCGCGGATCGGTCGCGGCGGTGGACGGAGAGCGAGTCCCGGGAGTTCCAGGGTCGGATGCTCGCGCCCCCACTGATGCTGGCGGCCGAGTCCAGCAGCGGGCGGTCGGACTCGTTCGAGTTCGCGCGCAGGCGGGTGCCGTCGTGCCGGGCGACGCCGAGCTCGGCGTAGCTCACGCTGCTGACCCTCCGCTCGCGCGACCGGGACTGATGCTCGGCGATCATGGCGGCCGCGCCTGCTATCTCCCGCCTTTCCCGCGCTAGCAAACTCTCTTGCCGAATGCGCTGCAGCTCCGGGTAGTCGTTTCGCGCCCTGGCCTCCCTTCTCCGGCGGCGGCGGTCGTCGCGCTCGTCGATCTCTTGCCGCCTTTGCACGCGGATTTGATACAGACCGTGCATTTCTTCCTCTCGCCGCTCTTCCTCCTCCTCGACGGTTTCGGGCGCCTCGATCACGACATCGATCCCAGCCCGCTCTCCTTCTCGTGCCAGCACGCGCTCGTTCTCCCGCACCGATCTGGAGTAGGCCGGTAGTGTCATGACGGATCGCACGCTGGTGTGCCTGTCGACGGTCGCGCCGGCGCCATCGACTCCGATGTCCTGCAACACTTCTTCCGTCTGAGCTCTGGCAAGGTTGAGTGCGCTATTCCTCGCACTCCTATCCTCGCTGCGCAGATGTAGAGTGGGTACGGACGGGTCGCCTTGTAGGTGGTTGCTGTAGGCGCCGCCTTTGGTGTTTGTCAGGCCATGTGGGTTCCATCTCTCCCATTTGCGTTTCAGGAGAGCGGTCGGGATGTACTTTGAGCTAGAGTGTCGGACTCGGATCGCTTTGAGGGCTATGTAGGCGAGGACGATGATCGAAATCACAATCGCTATTGACACGACCACCTGTGCACAAGTCAGTCGTTGGTCTGTAGACCGACTGGATAATCTTCACCTACGATGATTGCGGCTTGGCTCCCGTCTGTTATGCCAGGCGCGGCAGGTGGAGGACCCTGTCTCGCCAGCAGCCTGCTGGATTCTGCGGAGCGTGGCAGCAGCATGTTGCGGGTCGCACAGCACGCGTTCGAAGGGTTAGTCAATACATGTGTTGTGGTTGTACAGATGTCGAGAGGTTATGGCCGTGAGGCTGGTGGGCGTTCGGTAGGGATTGCTAAGGCGGCTTACACCAATCTGCTTGGTTCGTGCGAGGTGTGGACGAATGCGCAGCCCTTCAGACCGTCGTCAAGGTATAGTGCGACAGTGGATCTCCTCGAGTGGCGTCCAAGACGACGGAAGATCATATCGGAATCGAAAGGGGACGAGTGTCAAAACAAGATGTTGTTGCTGATATGCCGGGATACACTTTCGGGGCCAGCCTCCCACTGCCCAGCTTGAATCCGGGGAAGTCAGACCGGAAATAGAAACGCGCCTCGCCACATCAGGAAGTACATATAGGTGCAGATGTAACGTGGACCTGTTGTTTGTTAAAACTCAAGACTGTCAGGTTTGAGGTTGTGCAAGGGTGTGTTTGCGAAAGACCATTCTCCCGCGAGTCACTCCATGCTTCCGGCGCTTTACGAACATGATGATCTCCTGCCACCCGCTTGACGGCGTGACGCTCAGGGAGGGCCAGCGGCTAAGCAATGCTCTCCGAGGTCAGCGTCTAAGCAATGCTCTCCGAGGCCAGGGACTACACAGTGCTCCCCCGCTACTGATGCATTGTTATTGCCAGGCAGCGAGAGCCAAACGAGAGACCTATGTCCGGCCAGTCACCCCTCCCCTGGTCCGATGGCATAAGTCAGGCCCAGGACCTGCTGCGTGTTGCAATCCGTGTACGAGGCTCCGGCACGCGAATCTCGCGAAGGCCCAGCATGTCGTCTCGTACCAAAGCCATGTCAGCCCGTCCGGTGAGCTCCAGTAAAAACCAAGTGCCTAGAGTGGCCCAGGAAAAACTCCACATGGGCAAGGCGATCCAGTTTTCAACCTCGATATCAGGATTCAGGAGTCAGGACATGAGACTCGAGAGCAAGGGGTTCGTCGACGGTGGCATGCTGTGATTCAAGACAGTCGACTGTGGAATGCAGACCCTGCAGGTGAGGTATACACTCGTCGCTGTAAATAAGTCCAGCTTGTGGTTGCGAGAAGAAGCGGTGATTGTTGGAGCGTTCGTTCCTTGTGACCTCCACCAGGCTCTTCTTGCAACGGGCCGCTGCTGACGCGACTGCAGTTTGTACTGTGGATGATACCGATCCTTTGCGGCTCCGCTGGGGCAGAGTGGTTTCCTGGTACTGATACATGTAGCTTGCGCCCATCCAGGGCTTGACTACGATCCCCTCGGCGCAGTCTCGAATCTCGTGTATGGAAGTGGATCGGCGTGAAGCACCAACGGCCTGACCAACAGTCGTGCAATGCTGTTTTTGAACTGCCGAGAAGGGAATATGCGAACATGTCCTCGAAGTTCCAGCTAGGATCAGCTGTCTGGATGGCGGCATGCCACCAATGCACTATACCGTCCAGGAGTCGGGCTGGCCTCCTTCTTTCAATGACTAGTCGGTCACAAGCAGTGGCGTCAAATCCCGACCTTCAGGAATCGCTCGAGAAGACTTTTGCTTGTTATTTTCTCTGGCGCCAAGAGATGGAGACACTTGCTCGAGTGTTCGGGCAGTCGAGCGTACGTTCAGGGGGTTTTGGAACGACTCTTGCTCGTGCCGGTCTCTGGCATCGAGAGAAGGAAAGATGCTTGCTCAAGCGCTTGCACCGGACACATCGAGGCGAATCAGGCCCAGGTTAGCTTTCACAAAATGCCTCCAACAAGCTTAGGAGATCATATGCCCCAGAGGCGGCGCCACGAGAACTCACCATTGCCAGTATTCGCATCAGCTTGAGCATGAAAGTGGTGCGGTACGTGATCATGTCGACTATGGTTCGACGTCGCTGAAGGTGGCCGTCGAGAACGGCAAAATAGGGGTAGGTCATATGTTGAGGTTAGGCTTACGAATGAGGAAGGTACGCTAGCGTCGGCCGGGCGCCTTCAGATTTTCTGTTACTGCTCTGTTTGTGTAATGCTTCACACCCCACGCTTCTGCTTCCAACACTTTCCACCCCCTACGCGCCGTCGCACTCTTCTCCAAGCACCCTTCCCACCGTTGTCGATTACCGAGCGCCCACCATCACACGACGAGGCAGCACCAGATTCTCCTCTGCTACGCGAGCGGAGCAGTCCCGCTCCTTCGAAGACAGCAGTGGCAAGATCGCGCAAGCCGACATTCCCTCCGCCGCGACTCATCTCCCCGGCCACTTTCTGCGCCTCCAGCAGTCGTAACGGGCCAATTTCAAAACGAGATTGGAGCGCCTTCTCCTCTGACACCCGGCCAGAACAACCTTTCTCGGCGACGGCAGTGGCCAGACAGCGCAAGCCGACGCTTCACACTCCTTTTACCGCCACTCATCGCCTGAGCCACTCTTTGTACCCTCAGTAACCCCCAACAGACCTCTCCTGCAACGAGACAGCGGCGACAACCCCCTCTGCTCGACATTCCGTGCATCGAAAACACCAGTGGCAAGACCGCGCTGCAGCACGACGCGCCCCCAGCCGCGAACAGCCTTGCTACATATCACGCCAGATCGTCGTGATGGCGCCACCAACGCTGCTCGACGTGGTAGCTGCGCGGTCGCGGCGCAATAACGAAGCCTCTGCGAAAACCGCCAACACGGGGAAAGCGTCTCTTCCCGCTCTCCCTGTAGAGCTGATGACGAACATCTTTCGCAGACTAGGTTCTGACGACAGCGGCTCGCTTCGTCTTGTGTGTCGGTCCATCGAGGCCAAGACCTTCCGCGAGTTCGGCACCGAGTACTTCGCAAGTAAGTGCTTTATGTTTACGACGAGTAGCTTGAACGTGCTTGTCAGTATAGCGAACGACCTGCGACTGCACAAATACCTATGCCACATCTACATCCTTACGACCCGTTTTATCGAGAAGGAGTACCTGGGGCGCAAAAAGTGTGCCTGCATGTGGAAGCCCACGGTCACGGAACTGGAGGCTATCCGAACGCTGTGTCTCGATCAGCGCGAGCTGAAATGGACGGGTAGCGACCGGCTTATGCTTATCGACGCCTTCAAAAAGCTAGCCAAGATCAAAACCCTCGTGCTTACGGACAGTGATGACTGCGTCCCACTCGGTGTCGCCTGTCATGGGCGCAACAGAGTGTACCGTACCGCTGGTCGAACACTAGACTTCACTCGCACCGCGTGTGAAAGGCACGTCGAAACCGCCTCCGACTTCAGCCGCTGGAAGGAGTACATTTGGAGGACGCTGCTCTCGGCGCTGATAACGAGCGGCTCCACCAGTCTGGAGACTTTCGGCGGTCTCTTCGTACATGCCCCGAACATGCTCACGGTGAGGCGTGATCTGTTTACCGGTTACGACATCGACCTCCGCCCTGATCTCCGCGGACTGAGCAGCGCAGGGCTCGTCCACGCCCTTCAGAACCTGCAAGAGCTGATCCTGTCTCTTCGGGACAGCCCGGAGTCCTTGATGACATGCCGCGACGTCGTCGTTCAGCACTGGAATGAGCAGACGATGGCTGACTTCGCGGCTTGGCTGCCGCCTGCTCTGACGACCATGAAGCTCCGTTATGAGTCGACGCGAGCGTCAGGGATGCTGCATGATGCCCTCTTCAGGCATAGGACCTATAACAGTCTCACAACTCTGCACATCCACGGTCTTCAGATCGACTCCCTCCGGTTCGCCTCCTCGCTCGCCAGATTGCGCGCGCTGAAAGACCTCCGGATGACCTATGTGAGCGTCCGAAACGGGGATTGGATCGTCGTCTTACGACTTCTGCGGTTCTGTTGCCGCAAACTCCAGCGCCTGCACATGAAGTACCTGTTTGAGAACTTCTTGAAGGCTTACTTCATCAAGCAGCGAGACGAAGCGGATGCGACCTCTGGCGACGAGGTCCCCGAGTTCAGGGAGCCTGAGGACGATGGGAGCGGGCCTCCGGGCTGCTATATTTGCCTCAAGGGCGCGGAGAGTATCGCGCGATACCTCCCCTTGTTCGTCCAGCAGTACAACGTCGAAGAGCCGCCCTCGCTACCGGTGCCACCACAACCAGCATTCCAACAGCAGGGCCCGGGCGTCCAGCCGGCAGGCGGCCCACTAGGGGTACAAGGTGTTGCCGCAGGACAGGGAGGCCCTCAAGCCCAAGTTCAGCCGACCCTTCCTCAAGCCCAGCCAACGCTTCCCCAGGCTCAGCCGGCCCTCCCGGTGGTCCTTCCGGCTTTGAATGGGGGTCAGCCGCCTGCACCCGCTGTTGCCGCTCCTGGATCGCTCGCCTACATCCTAGCTCACGGTGGCCCAGGTGGCGGTCCGTTGGCTCTTGACAGGGAAGGCAATGAGGAGAAGGGCGGGGCAGAGCATGAGGATGAGGATGAGGCAGAGGATGAGGCGGGGGCGGAGGCGGAGGCGGAGGCGGAGGATGAGGCAGAGGATGAGGATGAGGCAGAGGCGGAGGATGGAGTGGATGATGAGGATGAGGAGGAAGGGAATTACGGGGAGGAGGACGGAGAAGAGGAGAAGCAGGCCTGGGAACACTGGCTT
>Ga0268244_10000145_pt1 | contig 30371 bp, 42 predicted proteins | sample AgamicMgSfe_FD_200258 | JGI IMG/M metagenome (GOLD analysis project Ga0268244, IMG submission 200258) | Agave microbial communities from Guanajuato, Mexico - Mg.Sf.e (v2) (version 2) | ecosystem: Host-associated > Plants > Phyllosphere > Phylloplane/Leaf | place: Guanajuato, Mexico | collected... | reverse complement strand
CCCACCTGCCCCCTTCTCCCATCCCCATCATCAACAACACAAACCTCCCTTCACCCTAGCACACAACTCCACCACCCTCGCGTACTCGCCCTCGAAATACATTTCCCCCACTACGTAACCCAAAAGCTGGAAATCCTTTTTCCCTAAGCGGGTCTTCTCGCCACCACCAACGATATCATCGAAATCTGATGAGCTCCTCGTGCCCAAAGCGGGGATCGCTTGGATCAGTTTCGCGTAGTTGTCACTATCACCACGAACGCCTTGGGAGCGCTGATCCTGCGCGCTGTGATAAGCGGCTTTTTGCGCTTGGAAGGCCGCTTCGCTCTGGTAGGTGCGGCTTTGATGAGGGATGATGTCGCCGTTGGGGGTGTCGGATGCGAGTGGGGTGGCGTAGTCGTCTGCGTCGACTTCGATGGCGGAGAGGCCGTTGTCGAGGGGTTCGGCCATTTGTGGATTCGGGGTGATATGATGGGTTCAGTCGATGGAGGTTGAGGTGCATTCCTCGCGGTAGATGTCTGACTACAGGACATCACGTGACGATTGATACTGAAAGAATACATGGTAGGGCTCAGTCCGAATGTTGATACAGTGCTAGGCATATCTAAAACATGCCACAGACGCTGCCCGTAGCTAAGCAGGTCTCTGCGGAGTGAAGAAAACTATAATCCGACAAAACGGCGCGCGTCACCACCAACTGCCCCATTGCTGCCAATCTCATCGTGTCATTCTCGTCTCTCTCTCAGGACCAGTCTAAGAGAGCAGGTTTGGGCGGGTACCCCAGTAAGTGAGGAAGAGGGACAGACCGACGGTCTCGAAGACGCGGGAGAGGGCGCCGACGGCGACGGTGTCGAGCGGGCGCTTCTCGGTGAAGATCTGGGCGACGACCTGTTGTATCACAATCAGCAAAACCATTCACCATGTCGCAAGCTCATGGAAACGCACGGTCGGTGCCGAGCTGGCCATGAAGATCAAGCTGCCCATGTAGGCGGCGCCCTTGTAGCTGAGGGTACCGGTGGCGTTCAGGAGCGCGCCGACGCCGTACGCCTGCACGGCCGCGCCGACGGCGGAAGTGCCGTACGCGGCGGCGGCCGATGCGGCCTCCTTGGACTTGAAGAACTCCTCCTTGGAGTTGGCGGCCTGGGCTTGGCGGTAGGTCTCGCCGAAGACGGGGCCGAGGACGGCGAGGGAGATGGCGTGGGTGTAGAGGGCGCCGAGCGCGACGGCGGACGGCTTGACAGGGGGGAGGTCTATGGGGAGATGGCGGTGTCAGTGTTTATATGCTGTTTTGATGGACAACGCTCGTTTACGGTCGGCGCCGAGGGGATTTGTTTATGGCGGCGTAAACACGTGATGTTGGATGGATGAGGGGATACACGTACAGTGAAGAGTGGCCATTGTGATGGAGGGTTGGTTGGTGATGGGTAAAGTGGTGTGGGTGGTGTGTGTTGATGGATTTGTGATTGTTTGGATGTGAAGGAAGAGGAAGAAGAGGGCGAGCGTTGGGTTTGGACTGATCAGGCGCAAGGTGTCCAAGCCCCCAGTCCAGTTCTGCCAGCGCGTCACCCCACGTCATAATAAGCGCCCAAGCTCCCGCGTTACAATGCATGTGTCACGTGCGCAACTCGGCGCAAACAACATGAACCAAATCAGTTTCTACATAACACGAGCCAGAAATATAATAGTAGTCTACGTGCCATCGTTACTCCAACAGAAAGGTGAACAAACGCCTCATTTGCAAAGGCCGCGGGATGCCGTTCAACGCACATACAGCGAAGCCGCTCTACTGATTGGTATATAGGAACGATCATTGACCAACACATACATCCCTGACAACCCCCTCTCACGCATCCCGCCCCTTGTCCAAGTCAGCGAAACAGACAGACACTCGCGCAGAAACCGAGTATACTAAGCCATTATGAGTCTTGCCTCTCAGGCTTCCACCCATCATCATCCTTCGAGTAAACCACCTCATGAACCTCAAGCCTCCCCCGAATAATCTCCGCTCCATTAACCAGATCGTTCCCATCCGCCCGCTCCGCCGCATCCACCTCATCCGACGCAATCCCACTGGCCACATGCCTCTGAATCAACCTCTGCCTCGCCACCTCCTCCTCCACCTCCACAAACCACAATTCATCCATCAGCTCGGCCGCCTCCCTCCACTCCGGCGCGCCCGTGCCCAACGACAGGTAATTTCCCTCGAACACGACAATCCTTGACGTCGCCGCAATGGGGATATCGTCGGCGACGGGGTCCTTGACGGCGTGGTCGAAACTGGGCGCGTAGACCGTCGCGGTCTCGGCGCACAGCGGCTCGTGCAATTTCTTCACGAGGGTTAAAAAGGCCGCGGCGTCGAAGGTGAAGGCCGCGCCTCGCCGGGCGTGCGCGGTGTTCGGGTCGGGCATGGCGGAGAGCTGGGCGCGCGTCAGGTGGTAGCCGTCCATGGGCAGGAAGGTCGCGATGCCCGGCTCCGAAACCAGCGCCGGTGAGTTCGCGTGCCAGAGGTCATTCAGACGCGTGGTGACTTTGGCGGCGAGGGTCGTCTTGCCTGATTGGTACCATAATACCGTGAGCACGTCGTTCACACTGCCATGTCCGTCCCATCGTGTAAATTTACATACCCGAACCCGGAATCCCGCTCACGGCGACCATCAACCTCTTACTCCTTGGTGTTTCTTGGAATTTCCCCCATGTCTTGTTCACCAAGTGATCGACCTGCTCTTCCATTCTGACAACACGCTCGACCGCACGACGTTTCCGTACGCAATAAAGTCAGCCATCCTTCCTGCTTTTCCGCCAGAAAAAGACGACCAGGAATTCCCTCGATGAGGCGGACCTACTGTAATCAATCACCGTGGTGCGATAAGGTCACGTGAGATCAATCGGGTGATAAGGGAAGAGGCCGGCTTTCTTTCACCGGCGCTAGCCCTACTGCGGGGTTTTGGAGTCCTCTCAATCATCTCCAGCTCACGTGCCGGAACGGAGGTCCCTTTTCCACTTCCAGCGCTGGCGCGGCGTCAAAGGGTGGGACTGCAATCGGCTATCCTACATGGTGGCACACCACCCACCTGCACCCTCAGCCATCCATCCAACCCTGGCTGTGATCACGGACGATTGCCAAGTACATCAACCGGGGAATGCTTAGGATGCTTGACACACAATCAAGGCGACCGGTGGCGTTCGTGCGGCGTGCCGACGCTTCGCATTACAGACCAGAGCAGTAAAATAGGTGGCACAACTGTCCAAGGCATCACTCCGCACTTTCCCTCGCCCTCGCATCCCCCACGATCTCCCTCTGTCACCAACCGGACATACGGTACCCCAGACCGATCCCCACACGCTTCCACCATTATCACGAAGTTAGAGTGTGATAGCGATCGACTAGAGCAACAACAAAGTCCCAAATCGAAACGCCGCCGAGTTCTAGATCGATAGCGTCGGATTTAGATCGCAGCCCGTCCTCGATCCCCAGCCAACCATATACGACGGCCTGACCGCGGCGTTCCGGTGAGACCCCGGCATAAGGAACGCCGACAAGGTACGACCCCAGACTGGGGTTCCGGTCCCAGAGGGATTTGCTCCTGCGACTCCCACGCCGCGGCTGATGGTGAATGCACGATCACCCACCTTTGCGGAACACGATCGGCAACCCGTGGTTTTAGCGGGTTGTGTGCCTCGAACGAAAGGTACCTAGGTAGGTTGAACTTTCCGTCCGCTACACCTCAGCCTACGGTGGGTAATCAGTCAAAGTACTTTGGGTCTCGCTCTCCTTCCGGCGGGCCTGCTCTCTTTTCTCTTTCTCTTACCCCCATCTCGACTTCAACACCTTCCAGGAACAGTCGCTTAGAGCCGAGCATACCAAGCCAGCATGGATTGCTTCACGCCCCAGCAGGTCAGTCAGGCCAATTTCCACTCACACCCATTCAATGGCCTTGAGCGACCATTCCTAACAGTCGAGTCGAACAGACCATGGAGCTCCTCTCCCGCGTCGGCCAGAAAAAGGCCAAAACCCGCCTGGACAAGCTCTGGTGGAACAGCGTGCTCGCGGGCCCTCTCCTCGGCTTCGGATGCGCCATCACCCTCTCCACCAACACCGCGCCCTGGTACCAGGAGAACGCGCCGGGCCTGATCAAGACCATCGCCGCCGGCCTCTTCCCCATCGGCCTCATCTTGGTCGCGCTCACGGGCGCGGACCTGTACACCAGCAACGTCATGGTGCGTTCTGACACCCGAGAAACAAACCCCCAAAACAGTCCTTGTCGAACTACAAACTCACTTTTTCGATTTTCCCCAGTTCCTCCCCATCTCCTACCTCCACGGCCGCGTCCGCCTCGTGGACGTCGCCAAGTCCTGGGTCGTCTCCTTCTTCGGCAACCTCGCCGGCATGCTCTTCTTCTGCCTCGTCATCTGCGGCTACGGCGGCGTGTTCGAGAGCGACGCGTTCAAAGCGGAGAGCATCAAGTTCGCCGTGGCGAAGGCGGTCACGCCGCACTGGCATCAGATCTTCTTGCGGGCGATCGGAGGTGAGGCATCATTCTAAACAGAAGGAATTGGTTCAACGAAGGAATCAGGCAATGATCGCTGACGATGATTGATCCGCCCAGCCAACTGGCTCGTCTGCCTCGCCGTCTTCCTGGCCGCCTCCTCGCGCGAAATCGCCAGCAAGATCCTCGCCATCTGGTGGCCCATCACGACCTTCGTCGCCTTGGGAATGGACCACGTCATCGCCAACATGTTCCTCATCCCCATCGGCATCTTCAACGGCGCGCCCATCACCGTGGGGTACTACATTTGGAAGTCCATGATCCCGGCGTTGCTCGGGAACACCATTGGCGGAGGCTTTTTCGTGGGTGTGGTTTACTGGTGAGTTTTGGGTCGAGGAGATGGTTCCGGATACGTGCGTTTATTGACGGGATACGCAGGTACCTCTACATGACCGGCGACGAAAAAATCCCCTCCGACTTCGACCAGACGGACAGCATGCGCCGTGGGGTGGAGGCGTCGGTGGACGAGAATGCTGGCCCCCACCACTCCCACTTGCACCCTTCGCATCACGAGTTCGCGGAGAAGGCTGTATGATTGGGGTGGGCTGTTTCGGTCATTTGTTATTGATGTTCTCTAGACGGACCGCGATGACGGGAAGTCTTCTTTCGAGTTATATATGAGCATTGCAATGGCGCAGAGCCGTAGATGGACTTCAATAGCAGGCTCGATATGAGCATGGTAGAATAGACCATACGTCAGTATTAGCGCTGCCCCTTTTCGAAACGGCATTCACGACCGAGAGACCGAATCTTTCAGATCTGTCGTGACGTGCTCGTACGTGGGCCCTTTTTGCTTTGAGATACTTCTCTCCGTCACGTGTGTCGTTCGGCCAACCTTGGTTGGAGGTGGGGGTTGATGCTCCGTACGCCCACGAGAGGCGCTACCAGAGTATATACGTTTTCGGCCGTGTTCTCGGTGAGATGTGAGGGTCCTGTGACAATGCGAGCCATCAATGCTCTGGGGTTCAGCACTGCACAAACGTTTTGCCCCTCGATAGCAGCTTCTGGCGGCAATCCGTAAGAGCAGGGTCCAAAGCGATCTTCCTCCTTGCTGCCTGTGACGAAGCAGTGCCACGCATTCCCGGGGGAGGACTACCGCTTTCATGTCGAGCATGCGATATCCGCATCAAGCCTGCCATAATCCAGTAAGAAGTAGCCGTCAGTCCCATCACAACAGATCCGAAATCCCCTTATCCAAATCATCCACCAACAACTTCACCATCCCCTCGGGCATAATCGGCTTCCCGTCCTCCCCCCGGACATACTTGAACGGCATACTGACACTCTCATTCGGATGCGCCGCCGCTGCCCCGCCCTCCGCCGTCAACGGCAATTCGACATCCGGTCGATCCACGTAAGCAATCTCATCCAGTCGCTTACCCTCCTGCACCACGATCCTCGTCACCCTCGCCGCGGTGTCAGTCGTCATCTGCTCGGGCCCCAACCGCCGGCCCGTGAAACCCAGACGCCGGAGCTCACCGGTGCGGTCACGGGGTGGATCGTCACCGAGGATGCCGCCGAAGAGGAAGACGTCGAAATCCTGGCCGTCGGTGGGGGAGAGGTCTTTCTCGCCTTTGGGGTCGAGCAGGCAGACTTTGCGCTTGGCTTCCGGGGTGGCGAAGAGGGTCTCCACGCTTTGGGACTGGAGGGCTGAGGGTGGGAGGTCGAGGTGTTTGGAGATGTTGGTTGGGTCTGCTAGGCCGGAGAGGAGGAAGGTCGCGCCTGAGGAGGCACACTCGCGGTGGATGGTCTTGTATTCTAGTGCTTGCCATTCTTCGAGCTCCGGGTCGAGGTGCTCGACGATGAAGGTGTGTTTGGTGGCGGCCATGCTTGCGCAGGGTTTTGTGTATTGCTTCTGGACGAGGGGATGGTATGATCGGAGAGACAGACGTTAATGGTCCGGGAGGCACGGTGAGATCCGGTTATTCCTGCCAGACGAACGTACTATGTATGGTCTGAAGTGATATGTTTATTCATGCATTGGTTTTGCCAAGATCTCGAAAACCTTTTGTGGTAAAGTTCGTTTGGCGCTAGGGCTGAAATCGATCTGCGGGGTCGTCTCGGGTGGACAGGCCTTCGTAATCAGCATCTGGTCAAATAGCGAGGGTCAAGAGTTTTGCTAGAGTTCTAGTTTTGAGGGGATGAGATCAAACATTCAAACGACCTCGTGACACACGAGACACAGTGTACCTAGGTAGATATTGATAACGGTCCGACGGCATCACATGAATTACATAATAAGAAGGAGGTTCCGAAGCGAAGGCGGCCGGGTAATCCTTCCCGCCGTTAGCTCCCTCCAACTCTATATCCACGGCAGCTCCTGTAGACGAATCAAGACTGTACTGCTTGCGTCAGAGATCACGAGGTTCTGCTGGCTATAGCACGTTAGTGACCCACGCGTTTGCATGATCAGCTTCAAACATTCGTAATCCTCGAGGGCAAGCAACCACCACCACACCACCACGTCCACACCCTTCACGCCTCCGACTCACCCCCCTTCAAGTCAACCATCGACGGCAAGGGAAGCTCGACGAGGACCCCCCGCTTCTCCAAGCCTGACACCAGCCCACGAAGCTTCCCTTGACCGGCATACGAAGGAATAAAGAAAAGGCGCTTAGCAAAGCCACAGACATCCGCTGAAGACAAACCACTTCCCTCGCAAGTGCCACGGGGCACTCCGACCATTCGCCAAAATGGCATTGAACCCGCACAAGAACAACAAAGTCGACATCAGCGTACGTTCCTCTCCAGACCCACCCACTCCCAAAAAGCCCTCCCTCCCACAAAGACTAACACGCCCGGTATGCTTGATCCAGTCCCTGTCGGAAGAAGAAGCGAAACTCTTCCGCCTCTACGGCAAACTCCCCAACAAGAAAGACCTGCTGCAGAACAAGCTCAAGGAGCGCAAGTACTTCGACAGCGGCGACTACGCTATGAGCAAAGCCGGCAAGTCCGACGCGGGCATGGTCGGCGGATTGGGGCGGGAGCATCCTTCGTGAGTGCCGATCCTCTCCATCGCTCTCGCTACTCGATCTATCTCTCTCCTTTAGTCCTTCGAAATTAACCGTATCCATCCAGGCCAGAAAACATCCCCCACCTCTCCTCCCAGCAATCGCAAACGTCTTCGTCGCAACCGTCGGCGTCAGCCGGAGGAAGCAGCTCCGCAACGGGCGGACCGGCCCTGACGCCGACGCAAAGCCACGGTCAGGCGGGTAGCCCGGTGAAGGAGCCCTCGGTGCTACAGCGGGGGATGAGCGTGGATGAGCAGGACGGGGAGAAAGTTTCGGCGGCGTTGGGCGGAAAGGCTGGAGTAGGCGAGGACGAGGGGGAGAGGAAGGGGGTTCCGATTCGCCGATGAGATGGAAAGAATTACGTGGACTGGCGATTTTATTGTTTTCTGATGGGATGAAGCTTTGGTTGTGGTTGGGTGGGAGGGACGAAGTTACGGCACACGGGGGTAGTAAACGGCGATTATTCTCTCACTTTCTACGAGGAAGGTGGCGTTTACTCAAGGCGTCAATAGGCGCACGCGCTGAAATGCGAATCCTGTTCAGATTACCAAACTAGTTTCTACTCTACGCTACTCTGACTCTTCTGCGACAGCAAATTCAACGCGCTACCCGCGAGAATAAACCCACACTGATCCGGCGACAAGTTGAACTTGACCGGGATCCGCAACTCCTCGCCCCCACCCGCCGCCTTCTTCACCCGCAAATCGACTCTACCCGAGCCCCCGTTCCGCAAAACGTCGTACAAACCTTCGGTGGCGACTTCATCGCACCCACTCAGCTTATCGTAATCCGCCTCGTGCGCGAACGTCAGGGGGACGACACCCTGTTTCTTGAGATTCGTCTCGTGGATCCGAGCGAACGATTTCGCCAGCACGATCCTGCACTCGAGATAGCGCGGCTGCAAGGCAGCGTGTTCGCGCGCGGAGCCCTCGCCGTAATTGTGCTCGGCGACGACGAGCCAGGGCTGGCCGGCGCTCTTCCACTTGCTCGCGAGCTCCGGGATCGTGTGAGCGGACCCGTCGGTGTCGAGGACGGAGTTGACGGCGGAGGTGTCGGCGCAGACGGCGCCGATGAGCGTGTTTTCGGAGATGTTGGGCAGGTGGCCTTTGTATTTTAGCCAGGGCCCCGCGGCGGAGATGGTGTCGGTTGTGCATTGGCCTTGGACTTTGACGAGGACTTTGAGGCCGGAGAGGTCGCTTTCGGGGAAGGGGGCGAAGGGTTCGAGAACGGCGAGGCGGTCGGAGGATGGGTCGATGGCGATGGAGACGGAGGCGTCGGGTGTCGGTGGGGTTGGGCGGAAGATGGGATTGCCGGCTGCGAAGCCTTCGCTGGGCAGATCGATGCCAGAAGGAGGGTCGAAGCGGAAGTGTTGGCCGTTGGCGAGCGGAATGCTGTCCGTCATGGGGTTGAAGTCGGTCCGGCCGGAGTAGCTCATGGCAGTGACCAGTTCCGGCGAGGCCAGAAAGTTCATGGTTTTCCTGTTGCCGTCGTTCCTGCCTGGGAAGTTCCTGTTGTAGCTGGTAAAGATGGCATTGGCCTCGCCCTTCCCGAGACCGTCGGTTCTCGACCATTGTCCAATGCACGGCCCGCAGGCGTTCGCGAGTACCATGCCACCAGCTTGCTCGAAGGTTTGCATAGTCCCATCCCTGTCTACGGTCGCCCTGATCTGCTCAGATCCAGGTGTGATGAAGAAGTCTGCCTTCGGCTTTAGGCCAGCGGCCGATGCTTGCTGTACTAGGGATTCCGCTCGGGTCATGTCCTCGTACGAGCTGTTGGTGCAGGAGCCGATGAGGCCGGCACCAAATGTCTCGGGCCAATCGTTGGACTTGACAGCCGTCTTGAACGCGGACAAGGGTGTGCTCAAGTCGGGTGTGAACGGGCCGTTGATGTGCGGCTCGAGCTCGCTGAGGTTGATGACGACCTCGTCATCGTACTGGGCGCCGGGGTCCGCCATCAAGAGGTTGTGAGGGCCGGGTGAGGCAGCAATGGCGGCAGCTTGTTCCGCGATCGAGCCACGATGGGTGGACTGCAGATATGGCACATGCGACGAGTGCGTGAACGGGAAGATAGAGGTCGTCGCGCCCATTTCCGCTCCCATATTGCACACTGTCGCCATGCCTGTACAGCTTAAAGTCTCCACCCCAGGACCATGGTACTCAATGATGTAGCCGGTGCCTCCTCGAACGGTAAGCTTGCCTGCCAGACTTAAGATGATGTCTTTTGGCGAAGACCATCCGCTGAGCTTGCCTTCCAGTCTCACACCACGCACCTTTGGCGCCTTAAGCTCCCACGGTGCGTCCACCAACGCGTCAACAGCATCAGCACCACCCACACCAATCGCGATCGCACCCAGTCCGCCAGCATTCGGGGTATGGCTGTCCGTGCCCAGCATCATCAAGCCAGGCGCAGCATAGTTCTCCAGCACCGCTTGATGGATGATGCCTGCTCCGGGCGGCCAAAACTCGATGCCATACTTCTTCGCCGCGCTCTCCAAGAAGTCATAGACCTCTTTGTTGCCTGTTATGCTGTTGGGAAGATCAACATCCGCTCCCTTCTCCCCCACAATCATATGGTCGCAGTGGATGCTCGCGGGGACAGCTGTGCTCGGAAGCCCACAGCTCATGAACTGCAACAATGCCATCTGCGCACTCGCATCTTGCATCGCCACCCGGTCAGGCTTGAGTTTGAGCGTGGCGTTGCCTCGAATGTCGGACCCATGGATCGTCCCCTCCAACAACGACTCCTCGGCATTGTCCAGGTGTGAGAACAGGATCTTTTCGGCGAGAGTAAGCGCCCGACCCGGAAGAATGCGCCTCACTTCATGCAATCGCTTCAGAAGCTTGGCGTATGGAGGTGTGCGGGCGGAAACGCTGCTGGCAGCGGCGGGTGTCGAGCTCGTGGCGGCTGTGGCTAGGCTTCGACGCTGAAGAGGGAGAAGCTGGCGTACGCTGGCGGGAAGAGCGAGGAGGGCGCTTCCACTGTATGGTGAACTCTGCGCGACCGCCGCGCGCCTGGCTGCAAGCATCTTGCGAGCTCAATGGCAACGTATGGAGTGCAATGGTGGTAGGTGTCGAAGACGGGCAGCGGCCAAATTTCTCCCATCAGACCGCCCCGAATTCGGCTGACCACGCCTCACGCTCGGTATCAAACGAACCGAGGTTCCGATGATACCTAGGTACCAACGCTCTGTTTAGCTAGTAACCAATGCAACAAACCATACATATATCTATAGGAATCAACAACACTCGGATGGAGCCAGCCTCAAGAACTTGCCGCATCCTGCTTGTCAAGCGACTTAAGCCCCCACTATCAATTGTATTCGAACACCGCATGAGAATAGCCAATTGCTGCAGTAAACATCGAATGAATATATAGCCGACATCGCTAGCAGAAGCAGCCCCGCACACCACACTGCAGCCGTCTTCTTGGACCGAGTACTGACGACCTTAGGTACAATGCTCCCAAGTCAATGTCTCTCCGTCGGACTGTCATAGCGTCCTCTCGTCTCCTTTCCCACTCCCGTCACCTCACAACAACACGCACCATGTCCACCCAAGAATGGATGGTTATCCTCCCCGACAAAGCAGGAAAGTTGGAGGAGCGAATGAGGGTCCGACCGTACGCATCAACACCCATATCCTCGTCCAACTCACTAGCATGTACTGATCCACTTCCAGTGACCACCTCGCGAACCTCAAACCCAACGTAGACTCCGGCCTGTGGGTGTTCGGCGGCGCATCCCTCGACGAACCGATTAAGGAAGGCCAGGGCCCGAAGATCAATGGCAGCGTGATGCTTGCGCGGGCCGATACGAAGGAGGAGGTCATGGAGCATGTTAAGAAAGACGTCTACTTCACCAATGGAGTGTGGGACGAGAGTAAGGTGAGCATACCTTGTTTTTCGTATCGGAACGCACTCGACCATACCGCCGTTGTTGCACGATGAAAGGGGGCTGCAAAGGACTGCTTCACCAATTGTACCGGCTCCTATTGCTCAGGACCTAAGACCTCTTCAGAACTAACAAAGTCCGATCCCAGATCCAGATCTTCCCGTTCAAGAGCGCCATCCGGAAAGAATTATAGACATCGAGATCAACCAAACAGACCGTCACCTGAACTCCGTTGCTCTCTGAACATCCACTGACACAGATGCCGCTTGAACGACCTTCAAATCCAAGAGATGAAACGATCAGCATGAAGGCACCTCGAAAATTCTCGAGCCCTCTCCTCAGCGATCAGCCACTTTTTTGCTCGGGTATGTGTACCTCTCCGGAGCTCGTCCCTCATACAATCACCATGCAACTTGATACACCATTGGAGAGACTGCCAAAACCGCCTACTTCACTTAGTAGCATCAGGTCCTTCCAGCCCCATTCTCCATGTCAATCTGATAAAACAATGTATGTGGCCGCTTGGCCGAACGTATGTGGCCGCCGCTGCACCAGCATCGTAGCTTGTGGAGACCATCGACGATGACAAAGTGGGACGCGTTGCATTACCCTCGCCCATTGTAGTATTTCCTCCCATCTCCCTCGAATTGCCTGTGAATCTATAGGCAGCGATCCCACTTGCTATACACCAATCTCATCTACGGGTATGAGTATGTAGTATACAGTATATCACAAGTCCAACCTCAGCCTCAGCCCCAACGCTTTACGAAAGAAAAAGGCGCCGCGCCACCTCGTCCAACGGCATTCCCAACCTGCAAGAAACAAGTAAATCTCTATTACGTCTCTCTACTCCTTCTTCTGCTTCCCCTGCTTCTTCGGCACCCGCGCCAACCAATAAATCATCACCGCCGCGCAAATGTTGAAAATGATGTATACCCACAGGATCCCGAAATCCCTCCAGTAATGCGAGTACGACGCGCTGACGCCCGTCAGGAAGACGTTCGTGCTCTCGTACGTGCAAAAATTGCAATCGGTCGTCGCATTCGGATCCTCGAGATAGCCTCCCGCGGTACTGATGTAGGGCGCCATGTACGCCTGACAGGTCTGTCCGGCGGGGGGTTGGAACGTGACGTACTCGTTCGCGGCGCACGTGACGCGCTGGTTGGCGACGGCGGTGGAGAGCATGCCCTCGACGAGGTAGGTGAAGGGGCTGACGCGGTACATGAAGATCCAGAAGCCCGGCAGGGCCTGCGGGGTCTGGAGGACGCCGCAGAAGATGAGGGAGAGGGAGAAGAGGAGGTTGGCGATGTTGCCGCCCGTTTCGGCGTCCGGGATGCCCGCGATCATCATGGCGGTGAAGGAGGAGGTGAAGAGGAGGAATTGCCAGACGAGGAGGAAGAATTGGAAGCCCCGGAGGGCCACGGCGTGGGTGGGGACGGCGTTGTTGTAGAGGCCGATGGGGTAGTAGAAGCAGAAGAACATGATGACGGCCATGAGGGAGTTCCAGGGGATCTGGGTCGTGGTCGTTAGTTTTGCAGGCGGAGAGGATGGTGACATGGGTGAATTACCTCGACGAAGATGTTGGCGAACATGAACGCCACCCAGCTGTACGCTTTACTCGGCCGCTCTCGCACTTCGTACAGGCTTCGCTGCGTGACGAAGTGCGGCATGATCTGCTGAACCAATTGACCTGCGAACGTCAGCACAATGTCCAGCATCAACGGGGGTTATCACCTACCAAAGATCGTGAAGAGCAAGAATATACTAAACATCTGGTTCTGCAGTCCCTGCTGCGTCAACGGCGCATTGTAGAAAATGAACCCAATGAACAGCGCCGAGAACAGGCAGAGCGCGACCTTGGAGTAGATGTACGAAGGCGTGCGCCAGTACTGTTGGAAAACCCGGTGCGTGACTTCCCAAAGCTGAACACTAAACGGAGCCGCGAACTCGCGGTACGCGGCTTTGTTGTCCTTGGTGGTCGCACGCTGGAGATCGTTGGGCTTGGAATTCTTCAGACGCTCGAGCTCCTCGTGCACGCTCTGATACTCCGGACTATCGCGCCAAACCTGGTGCCAGTCGATGTTGGTGGTGGTTCCTGGCGCGGCCCCGATGACCTCGAGCATCCATTCCGCTGGGTTGGCGTCGTCGGGGCACTTGTGAGCGCCGTTGCTTTCGAAGTACTTCGCTAGCACGCGGGAACTTTCGCCGATCTCGCCGAAATAGACCGTTCGACCACCCTTGGCGAGGAAGAGCAAGCGGTCGAACCGCTGGAAGAGCATGGCGCTGGGTTGGTGGATGGTACACAAGATGGCTTGCCCGCTGCGCTTCAGTTTCTCCATCAAGTCGCAGATGGCCCACGACGTCTGGGAATCGAGACCAGATGTCGGCTCGTCGAGGAACAGAAGCAACTCTGGCTTAGCAGCGAGCTCAACGCCGATGGTAAGGCGCTTTCGCTGCTCGACGTTCAATCCTTCACCGGGGACACCAACGATAGCATCGGCGTACTCATCCATATCCAAAAGCTTGATCACCTCGTCGACATACGCGAGCTTATCTTTGCGAGGAACATGTGCCGGCTGACGCAGCACGGCGCTGAAGTTGAGCGCCTCGCGCACAGTCGTCGTCTGTAGATGGAGATCTTGCTGCTGGACGTATCCTGTCTTGCGTTGGAACGAAGAATCTCGCTGTTGGCCATCAACAAGCATATCGCCCGTGATCACGCCCATCGTTACTCTTGTGGCCAATACGTCTAACAGCGAGGTCTTCCCCGCACCTGAAACACCCATAAGCGCAGTGAGCGTGCCCGGTTTCACCCAGCCATCGACGTGATCCAGGATCCGGCGCGTCTCGCTCTTGATCTTGATATCGTAGCAGACGTCCTTCCAGCTGAAGATTGCCGTCTGCTTCTGGATGATGTCCGATGCTTCGACGTAGCTCTCCTTCTTAGTAAGTGCGGCTCCGTTGGCGCCGGCGTCCGCTGTCTCTTCGTCGCCCGCTTTCTCCTTGAGAGTGGCCGGAGTGTGTCCGCGACGGAAGACGAGTACTTCGCCCTTGCTCTTCTTGGAGCTGATGAACTCCGTCGCCGCGAGGTAGCAGCACATGAGGAAGATCATGAGAGCGATGATGATGCCCACATTCCGCCACTTGTGGCTGGCGTAGTACTGGTAAGCCTCCCCGATGTACGTCGCGCCGTCGACATACTGTTGTCCGGCCACAGACCCGACGGCCGTGCACACCTGCGACTGGTCTGCCAGGGAGCCGTATGTTGGTGCGAAACTCGAGCATGTAAACTCCCGCCCACCGAACTCGTTGACCATGAGTGACTCAAATCCGTATGCGACGGGGTCGATGTAATTGATCCACCTGCACCAGCCCAACATGTAATTGACGGGTATAGCGAAGCCTGTAAACACGACAATCGCCAGGATGATGATCGCCGCCGGTGCCATGGCCTGCGACAGTGTCCTAGAGACCGATGCGATGGTGCGGAACAGCATCGACATGGTGAGAGTGAGGAGAAAGCTGACGAAGACGAAGAAAAAAAACGGTCCGGGTTCCCGTCGTAGATTGGCCAGGAAGTACAATGTGATGTTGAAGAGGATGGCGTTCATGATCTTGTATGGCATGTCCGTGAGCATCGACGCGAATGCCTCGGCTGAGGGGTGGTACAGTGCGTAGCGGCTATGCTTCTCCACAATCGGCCGTTGGGCGTACAGAGTGAGGATCTCGAGAGCGGAACCGAAGGCATTCATTAGCACAGCGAAGAACAGAACGGCTCCTCGCTGGAAGAAAGAGTTGGTGGTGGGCTGCATGTTGTAGAAGACGGAGCCAAGGATAAGTGCCATGATCACGTTTCCGAACAATTGAGTGAAGGTCAAGCTTGGGTCTCCAGACAGACGTCTGAATCCTCTCCACAGGCAGAGACGGATTTGTTGCCCATAAGACAGAGTGTACGGCGACTTGATGCGCTGGTGCTTGGCTTGTGAAGCTTTCCGGCTTTCGACGAACTTCTGATACTGCTCGCCTTCGTACGGGTATTTGGTGTTATAATCCTCGATCTCTTGCAGGAGATATTTCCGCTCGGAGGAGTTCTTCCACATGGCAGCAAATTCATCGGGCGTCCTCGGGACCTTGTTCTCGAATCCAGACTTGACAATACGTTCCTGAGGCGACGTCATCGACGTCAGAAAGTCAGGCGTAGTCTGACGGTCACGGCACCTGAAACCCAGGTTCTCGAAGTACGCTCGCGCTTCGTCCGTCTGTCCGAAGAAGATCTGACGGCCCTCGTAAAGCACGATCGCCTTGTTGAAGATGTCGTAGGCGGATTGCGGTGCTTGGTAGATGGCCACCATCGCTGCGACGCCGGCGAGCTCAGTGCTCAGGCGAAGAGTCTTACAAAACTCGATCGCGTTCGCCGAATCAAGACCTCGGGTTGAATTATCCCAGGCCTGCACGGGAGCACCACTGAGCGCTGCTTCCGCGATCGAGACTCGTTTTCTCTCTCCACCCGAAACACCCCTGACGAAATCGTTACCGACCCTGGTGTTCACAGTATGGCTTATGCCGAATGTGGCCATGACCACATCACGCAGATGCTGCGCCCACTCTGTCTTCTTCAGACCACCGGGGGTGCTCCTGGGGGCTCTGGCACGTGCGGCGAACGTCAAAGTGTCGCCAACAGACAGCATGGGAAAATGGGTATCCACTTCAGCCTGCATACAAATGTCAATACGTTATTACTTACTCCTAGACAGCCGCCGATCGGACTGGCAATCAGACTCACAGTGTAGATGGCCTCCCCACGGAAGTACTTATGCATGTGGTTCGGAGGGATGCCCTGGTAATTCATATACGAGTCTTTGTCGACGACGAAGCCGTGTGTTTCGCCGGTGATGGTCTTCAAGAGGGTCGAACATCCCGATCCTGGTGGACCGAGAACGACGAGCATGTCGCCACTCTCCACCAGTCCTTCAAAGTCACGAAGGATGTCGATCCTTCGTGACCTACCCAACCCAAGCAATTTCTTCGCCAAACCAATGGTTCCAAGCCAGATGTTTCCGACATCCTTCTGATAGTCGGTAGCGGCACCGAACCCGTGAACATTCAGATTCCGAAAGGCGAAACCAGCGGTCCGACCTGGCGTCTTGTTCTCGGCCTCGTTCAGCTTGATCATGGACTTGACCCACGAGCGCGCTCTGAAATGGGGTGAGTGCGGGTCTAGTGCAGAGTCCTTCTCCGCTTCGAAAGGGTTGCCAGGGACGTTGGACCATGTAGAATCCCTGGTCAGTGACTTTGCGAGCTCGGCCACTTCGAAATCACGGCGAGCGCGTCCCTCGTCGTCGTCCGACTCCACTTTGATCTCAGGCGAGTCCGTGGCTTCCAAGTCATCCTTCTCGACATCCTCCTGTCGCTTCTCCTCGGGCGGGGTGATGCCGTCCGGATAATACGTCCCATCGTGGATACCGGTCCCAGGAGTGCGCGAAGTCGTGGTTACATCACGATTGGGCGATTGGTGGTGACGCTCGTGGCGCGGATTTGTTTGTGTGTGCTGCGAGGCGGCAGATCGCCGTCTGGTGAGGCTGCGAGAGATACTATCTCGCCGTGCACCGCGCTCCTCGCCGTCGATATCTCCACCGGTCACGGAGGGCCTCCTCAAGAATGCTGTTCCTGTCGAGCCCGCTCCAGCAATCTCTGCTGTGCGGTCAAAGTTGCCAAAGGCAAAGTTTCCCACCAAGGACATCCCGCCAGCCCAGGTACATGTATGGAAGGGAAAAGTAAAGAAATGAGAGATGAGGTTTACATCAGGTGGCGGCGCGCTCTGTTTTGATCCATTAATACCGCAGAATACTTGTGATATGGCTAGCTGATTCGGGTCTCACTGACGACAGTGAAATGATGAATCTTTCCAGGTTCCGAATTCCGGCATGCGAGCTCGAATGTCAGTACAAATCACATGCACAAAACCGTCAGATGCTTGCGAGGTCGGATGCGGGAGGCTCCGTTTCGCCGAGGGGGGTTTGTGAAAGGACGACTCCGACTCGTAGACCGCAATCGCATTATTATGCGCCACTTCCGGATGTGGGCGGACCACACGTTCCATATGCATCATCACCTGCACAGCACCATCTCACCACAAGCTCTACTGCACTGGCAGACCTCCAGCCGGCGTCCGGGTCTGGCGCAATCGCATTGTACAAGGTCCCGTCAGCTTGTTGAGCGATCGGCAGCCATCAGGATTCAGGACATGTATGTAAGCGTGCAACCGTTGCGTCGAGTGCGGGAAAAGAGATGGCCGAAACCGAAGGATTGCTACAGCAAAGTCGGCTCGGTTAGTATACGAGGAGCAATCCAACAATCGCAGACGACTCGTCGGATGTACCCTCATCACAGTCCAACAGGATGGAGGCCTCGCGAGGCTTCCACAGGTGTCCTCGCAGAATCTCTGCGATAGCCCGGTGACACCACGCGCGCGCTGCCCGGTGATGGGCTGGGATCTCCCGCGAGAAACTACAGGTTCGCAATCTAGGGGCGATGTCTCTTAGGTCAAGTCCATGATGAAGTTCTCGGGCACGTCGAAAAGGCATACTGCAAGTAAGCTGATAAAGGAAGGGACTTCAGTTGTTTCTCCGTGCAGTCATCTTTCATGGGTATCACAGAGTGGACTACATGGACGTCGACACAGCGCAAACGACGGGGAAGACGGTCGAGTCTCGAGCACAAGATGGCCGTTCTCGAGATAGACAGTCAAATTGAAACTGCGTAAGCAACCTCCAATAGGCAAACAACGCACCCACAACAGGAGATATTTCAACTCCTCCGTACTCGTCTAGTCTACCTCACGCATACTCCCCTCTCTCAAACTTCCGATTCTCCCAAAACTTCGCCCTCACGGCGTTCCCCGCAAACGTCATCCCATCCGTCGCGTTCACCGCCCGCAGCGCACTCAGCTGCGACACAAACTTGACAAACACCTCGTCCCCACCCCCAACCGCCTTCCGCCACACAAACACCCGTTCCACGCTGCCGAACTCCTGGCCCATGTACTCGCCGATCTCCTGGAACAGGCTCTGCCCTTCCTTCATGATCTCCTGATCGACGTCCAGACCCTCCAGCATGCCCGTCAGTTTGACCACCTCGGACATGGCCCCGTACGTCCCGTCGTCGTCGCCCGTGCTCTCGATCTTCCGCTTCTTGCCCCCCAGGATCTTACCCGTCGCGCGCGCCCAGCCACCTCCCTGCGCGTCGGGGAGCTTCTTGCGCTTGTCGGCTTTGGCGAAGATAGCGGTCGTGATCCCCTCGCCCTGTGCTCCGAGACCTTGCCCTTTCTCCCAGCCGTACTTCTTGAGTAGGCGCTCGGCGAAGCCTTTCTGCCCGGGACGGTTTGAGCGCGGCGCATTCGGCTGACCTTGCGCTGAGGTGTCGGCATCTGCCATGGTCACGTCATCATCGGCGTCGGTGGGTATACTGGCGGTAAGAGGTTGATCGTAGCGGACCGGGGCGCGGGAAATGGTGTTGCCTGGCTCTTCGGCAGGCGGCGGTGGTGCTGGTGGGCTGGGTTGCGCAGGCTGCGCTGGTGAGTCCGAGGTTGTTCGGGATGGCGGAAGTGCAGCGCTCGCCGCTTTGTTGGCGGCTAGCTTCGCCTTGAACTCGGCAATCTTTGCCGCTGCCGCCGCTCTCATGGCTGCCACTTCGGGCGTAGCATCGCCGTTGTTGGGAGCTGACGGTGGCGTCGGATTCTGATCTGCGATCGAGCTCTGTGCGAAAGAAGTTGGCGGTCCATAGCTTGGCGTACTTTCCAGCAAATTCTTGGAGGGCGGGTAGTAGTCGTCATCATCATCGATCGGCGGCGGCGGGCGAGGTCCATCATCGAGAGGTGGCGGGGCAAAGTTGAAGCTTTGCGGTGGTGCAAACATTCCTGTGCACATGTGAGTACTAGTATGAAGAGGTGGAAGGGGAACGTACGGTTGACGGGCTTGCGCGTATCCTCTGCCTGGCTGCCACGTACGGCACCGCCCTTTCCACGATCGTTCAACTTATGATGATACAACCTTGCTTTCCAGTCACGGATCTCTCGGACCTGCTCTTCGGAACCCTTGTAGTCGACATAGTTATTGGGTAATGTGGGATCGTACACATCGTCCCAATCCCAGACACGGGTCTCCTGCCCCTTCTTCTTCTTTTTGTTCTTCCGACCACCACGTTCATACTTTGGCATGTCAAAGTAGATATCATCGTCGTTGTCGCCGCCCACCCAGTCTTCGAAATTACTACGCGGCATGCTCGGGTGCTGGGACGGGGTACTGCTGGCGAATTGCTTGTCCGGCGAGCTGGCGGTCACAGTCCCAGCGGTAGTCACACTGGAGCTGAACTTGTGCGTCGAGCTCGGCGTCATCTTGGGCTTGTTCTTCTGTGGGCGCCTGATGGGCTGGAATTGAAGAGAGGCTAGGCGAAGGCATGTGAGCTTTTACCGCCATCAAGCACGGTCGGTTCGGACTAAATGACGGTACCATCTTTCTTCTTCGTCGCCGTGCCCTCTCCGTCACCGACGGCAGCCTGAAGGTCGTACCGGACCGGCGCGCTGGAGATGGTGGTGCCTGTCGACTGCGACTTGTCTTCACCGAGCAGCTCGGCGTAGAGGGACATGCCCTTCTTCTTCAGTGGTGGTGCAGACATGATCGGGCTGGTAGCGTACTACGATAGTCAATGGATGTTAGTTGTGCTCAAAGCATAGCGATGCAGGCTGCAAGCTCTCGGTCAAGATGGTGGTCCAGATAGAGGTCCAGATTCAGGCGCAAATGTTCAGTACGATGGATGATGAGAGACGTCTCGATCAATGTACCGAAACAGACTGGACCCACGGATAGCTAGCCGCTAGCGGGGCTAGCCGTCTTGGCTCTCTCTACCACAACACACAGCCTTCACGGGTACAAAACCGGACACATTGACATGCACTGACTTCGCATCGCAGTCTTCAACAAGGGTGTAACCAGAACACTTGAGAAATCGTTTCTTCGGGGGTCTGCGAGTATCGTCTCACAATTCATGGTTTGTCGCCAAATCCACACCGATAACGGATATACCCGCCGTAGTCTCGTTTTGTCATGACCTCATTGGTCAGTCTAGACATCTGGATCCGCTTCACTTGTCAACTCTCTCCCTCACTTCATCTCTTGAGGTCGCGATGCATGAGCGTTTCTCTACTCGATTTGACTCTTCTCAATGTCTGTCAACGCTGTCACCGGCCTCTCCATCACCAATCCGTTGGTCAAATACAGAGCGCTGGTCGCCACGAAGCAAGTCCTTCCCGATCAATCCCAGCTTCGATTAGCATTGCATCTACAAAAGTTGTACGAGAGATTAAAGGACTATGAACCGCGAATCGAATACAGTGCCCGGCTCGATCAGATCTCTCGTGCGATCAACAATGGCTATGAGGATTCAAATACTGCATCCGCACCACCTCGGCAAAGCAGTTGGCGCAACTTGCTCGCTGCGAAGGAGAGACGGGATAGCCTTGCTCTTACCAGAAAGCTGACATCCCACGAGTCCGCTCTCGAGCTTACATCTCCAAAAGGCTTGATGCTGCACGGCGAAGTCGGAACGGGGAAATCCATGCTCGTCGACCTGTTCGCCGACTGCCTCCCCAACCAAAAGAAGCGGAGATGGCACTTCAACACCTTCATGCTTGAGACTTTCGCCAAGTTGGAAGCCCTGCGACGCTCACGGATAGACTCTTCTCAAGCCATAGTGCCTGGGGTGGAAGACGACTATTCCTTACTTTGGCTCGCGAAAGACATGATCCAAACCTCCCCCATCTTGTTCCTGGATGAATTCCAAATGCCCGATCGCGTCGCCAGTAAAATCCTGACTAACCTCATGACATCCTTCTTTCATCTCGGCGGCGTGCTGATCGCAACGTCGAACCGCATGCCGGAGGAGCTGGCCAAGGCTTCGGGCATTGAATTTACGCCGCCCCCTTCACGAATGGAAAGTCTAGGGTGGCAATTTGGACGGGGGCAGAAGTCGAACAGTGATAAGTTGTTCGGCGGGCAGAACGAGTTCGTGGCTTTTCTGGACGTGTTGAAGGCAAGGTGTGATGTTTGGGAAATGGAGGGCGGGAAGGATTATCGACGGTTGGACAATGCAAAGGCTTCTCCGCCTCCGACTACAGATAAGGGGGACGAGTGGCGGCTCGACGGACACGATGATATGCAGCATAGTGTCGGGATGGCTGGGTGGCCGTCGAAAGGCACGGAGGAGCAGGCGAATACGGCGGAGGAAGAGGAAGTCGAACTTCCAAAGTTACCAACCTTCTTCAACACTGGCTCGACGGCTGAAGAAGATACTCTGCCTGCAGCCCTGTTGCAGTCTACTGGTGAGATTTTACAAGCTGCCACTGTGCCTTGGTCATCCACTATCATGACAGTGTATGGTCGCACAATCCCCGTTCCTCACACTTACTCCGGCATCACGATGTGGACGTTCGCCGACCTGTGCATGTCGACTCTCGGCCCAGCCGACTACATTACCCTCGCCTCCACCTACCACACCCTCATCCTGACGGACGTCCCCGTCCTTACCTGGCACATGAAGAACGAAGCCCGCCGCTTCATCACCCTCCTCGACGCCCTCTACGAATGCAAATGCAAATTGTACATCCGCGCCGCATCCGGACCCGATGATCTCTTCTTCCCTGAGAAGTCCGACAAGTCAGCCAACGAGAGTGAAGATGCAGTTTACTCCGAAACCATCTCGGAAGTCTACCAAGACGCCACCGCGCCCTTCCGCCCCAACATCCTCTCGCAAAACCCGAATTACGCCGAACCGGACGCGGAACCAGATTACACCCACGCCCGCCTCGCCGGCCTCCTGAACGCCGACGCGCTCGAAGACGATCCACCCAACAAGCCACGACGGAGTGCCTTCGGCCGGTCGTTCGGGCGAACGGACGCGGAGATGGAGCGGAAACCCGTGGATCCGGACGAGGTCAGGTACACTCAACGGCGCGGGCCGGATTTCGGCAAGACGAGCGCGTTCACGGGCGAGGACGAACGGTTCGCGTACAAGCGCGCGCAGAGCCGGTTGTGGGAGATGTGTGGCGCGAAGTGGTGGGCGCGGAGCGAGGAGGGTTGGCATCGGCCGTTACCGGTCGAGGTGAGGAGGTGGGAGAGGGGCGTTGAGGAGCGGACTGCTGCCGAGCGGCATCGCGTATCTGCTGGAGGACCCGGTCCGATGGCTTCTGATGTCAGCATGGGGCCATCGGAGGTTGACGAAACGAGGGATGAGAGGTCATTTAGAATGCAGAGTGCGAGTCCTTTCCGCACCGAGACCGAGCCGCCGCCTAAGATCTCCTGGACGCACTTTTGGGGAACGACGATATGGGGGAAGAAGGCGGGCGCGTGGGGACAAGGGCCGGAAGGGTTGAAGGACCGAGGGAACCAGAAACGGTAGACGCGCCAATCATCGCCGCTGAGCGGTTCGCACGGGATGCGGAGCGTTATGCTCATGGCAGAAGTAACAGCAGCCTTCGTCCCAGGAAGCGTGGTTTCCGACAAAGACAGCGTAGCCGCGCCGAGGACAGTCCTGTTTCTTGCTGATCGCAGCTGAGGCACTGGGGTTTTCGGATTGACTCAACCTGCTGTGGTCCACCGAACGCTAGCATTGTTAGGCGCCGGACCTCTTGTCGGGGTTCACGAGCGTGCGAGACGTACTAGCATTTTGCTGAATTTATAACGTTCGATTTCTGGGAGTACCGGTGTCGCGGCTTGTGTATCGCACTTTGGGTTGGTGGGATTGGCTACTCTGCACGACTTTGGTACGATTGATCTCTTCGATATGTGCCTAGATCACGTGAGCCTTCTGGCCCAAGCTGAGTCAGCAGGCAAACGGCAACACCTTGCGCACCTTCCTTTCCGGCTGTTTCGCGTGTTCACCTGTATCCTCTTCCCGATGTCCCAAACCTCATCATCCGTGAATGCCTGATGCCTCATACCTCTGCTGCTGCTTCGACGTGTCCTACTCCTCGCTGCATGCTGCGGTCTGCAACGACACCATGCTGTACCGGCGGCTAAGATGGGTTGGCAGCGTGGGTGGCAGCTCTGTGAGTGCCCAGCAATGTGCGCCGTTGCCACCAGCTAGCCGCATTGGCAGTCTGGCCCGAGAGAGCTACGGAAGATTATTAGCAGGTTGGCACCTGTCCATACTGCTCCCATCGAGTTGAGCTCCAAATCCGTCGACAATATCTCGCCCCCGCATACACAATGTATTGCATGCACTGCAGGGTGCCCGGTAAAATCCAAAGCAGCGCGCACATCACAATGCGAGCGAACGAAGCAGCACACCGTGAACCCACCGTATTGGCGGCGGATCAGTCCAGGCCACCGAGCTCCTCATAAGCAGTGGAGGACTGAATTTTTCCGCCCTTGCAGCAAGCTTTCTGCACATTTTTGAGATGAACCGGAGGTGAGCTTGGAGTCCCCATGGGTTCCCCGCATGCTTATGTGTAGAGGAGTGTGCAGTATAAAGAAAGGAACCGCTGATATACTGCTTGGTTCGTTGTAGGTGGTAAGTACAGTGTGAGATAGATTTGATCTGCTCCAGGTACAGCACAATGCCCTTCTTCAGCACCAAAGCTGCTGCCCTGGCCGTTGGCCTCACTTCTCTGGCCTCGTCCGCCGTGGCTGCTCCATCGCCCCCAGGCTACAAGCAACACCCGAATCCATTCTCGAACGCTTCCTGGCCGCTTCCTCACGATGTCAGGGGCCAGAATGACACGGCCAATGTGAACGCAACCACGCAAGGGTGGGGTGGCATTCATCTCCATGACCCGAGCCTGGTACTAGGTCCGGACGGTCACTACTACTCGTTCTCAACCCACGGTCTCTCGGCCATCTCGCGAGCTTCGGACAAAGGTAGCATCGAAGGCTACTGGGAGGTCCTGGGCAGCGTGCTCGAGGGGCGAAGCATCATCGACAATGCTGGGAGTCTCGACCCATGGTGAGAGTCACGGTACTGGTTTGCCATCTTAGATTGACCGCTGACTATATCAGGGCACCGGACGTTCACCGAGTCGGCGACACCTACTACGACTACTACGCGGTATCGCAGTTCGGCAGTCAGATCTCCGCCATCGGTCTCGCCACCTCCAAGACCCTTCTCCCGGGCAGCTGGACCGACCACGGCGAAGTCTTCGCCTCCAGCCCGAATGCCAGCTACCCTCTCAACATCACGAACGCCATCGACGCCAACCTCTTCGTCGACCCGAAGACGAAGACGCCGTACATCAACTACGGCAGCTTCTGGACCGACATTTGGCAGTTCGAGCTGAACTCGGACCTCATGTCTATCAAGGCGGACACCGGCGTCCAGCTGTCTTTCGACCCGGTGGCCCCGAGCCCGGAGGAGGGGAGCTACCTCAGCTTCCACGCCGGCTGGTATTACCTATGGTTCAGCCACGGCCTATGCTGTGGGTACAACGTCTCCGCTCTGCCACCGGCGGGCACCGAGTATTCCATCCGCGTCGGCCGGTCGCGCTCGGTGTCCGGACCGTTCCTTGACATGAACGGCGTGGACCTCAAAGCGGGAGGCGGGTACATCGTCTACGGGAGTCATGACTACGTCTACGGTCCGGGCGGACAGGGTGTCTTGACCAACTACCATGGTCGTGACGTGCTGTAAGTGCGAGCTGGAAAGCCAGCGTGATGCGAGAAATTAGCAAGATTACTGACTTGTCGAGCAGGTACTACCACTACGTCAACACCATCATCGACCCGATGTACTGGGACGGCTTGAAGCTTCTTGGATGGAACTACATCAACTACATCAACGGCTGGCCAGTCCTGTCATATGACTGATCGAGCCAGACCGTGCAGGAAGGTGCCGCTAAAGGAGTGTGACGACGATGGAAGCTGTTAGTGTAGTTGGTATATTTTGATTTGCGACCCATACTTGGCAAGCCTGGAACCTTGCTACGCTCTGCCTTGTAAAAATGACGAGTTACAACCGTTTATAGCGAGCCAGCGAACCCCTCCATTTCACCCAGACGCTTCTCCGTTATCGAGTACAAAAGACGAATATAACCAACACCATGAGTATAGCCACGCCATACGTAGCGCTCAGCACCGATAAATCTAGCCACAAGGTTCATGTGTAAGTGAATATTCCCCAACATCAGACGATTCGTCAAGGCTTACCTGGGATCTGGAACCCGGGGTGGAAGACTTCATCGAGAGTGGTATCTTCTCATCTGTGAGGCAGTTCTGTCCTCACCGAAGACGACATCCCGAGGCTTTCGCCATCGACGTTAACGGCCTCTGCGTAGACCGCAGGATGAAACCCCTTGCACACGATCGCCGTCTCGAAGCCTGATCTTCGTGCGCTGCCGATGAGCTTCCCGAGGGGGACGCTATCGTCTGCGGAGTGATTCCTCCATTCGTGAACGTCCGTTGCCCCATTCCAACTGGCGTATACTACAGTCGTGAACTCTCTTCGAGCCGTGACTGAAGCAAAGGCCCCGATGACCGGACTCTCGATCGGTCGGGCGGTGAAATTGAATTTGTATGCGCGGTATAAGACGAACCTTCGGGACGTGAAGGACGCTTCGTAGACGACCTCGCCTTCGGAAGTGTGCTCGCTGATGTACAGGTTTTTGCTCCATGCTCCGAAGAGGTTGCCGCTTGGCAGGTGTTGCAGGTTGCCTCGGAGATGAGTGTGGCGTCCGTCAGGGCGGGTGGCCTGGTGCAACAGGGTCGCTGTCATTGGCGTTCTATCAGTGTGCAGAGTGACGACGATGCGGATGTCGGGGTGTGTGTCGCGGTGTCGTCTGCCGCGTTTTCGAGGAAGGAGATGATCGTTACCGTGTCGTTGATCGCCTGGAATTTCGCATAATGCTGTCGGGAAAAGTTGAAACCGTCTAATAAAAATGACGACGCCTCACCACCGAGACGCCAGATGATAGTGCCATCGTGTCCCGACACAAGATATATAGTGTTTGTGTCCCGAGCAGATACGAGGAAGTCACCTTGCGGACTTTTGTCCACCGAGTTTATGTGGCTAACATATCATGTCATCAGTAAACGTCAACCACGAACACAACGATCAGCTTATAAATAGTCCCATGACTGTCTCTTGGGTGGTGCCGGATGTGTACTCTCGGTAATCGGGACGTGGTTTACAGCTCTCCAATCGAAGAGGGTTTCTCGAGAGCGAAGGTCTATCTCTCGGAAGCCGTTCCCAACCAGAGGGCCTTCCCATCTCCTCGTGCCGTCCGAATGGTTTTGTCCTTCAGCACGTTCATCGACAAGAACGATGGCAGAGCTACCCTCGTCAAGGACCGAGAAGTCGTGTATGTTAAGTCGCAGCTCTGGCGGAAGGGTAATGTTCAGGACCCGCCAGTAAGAGGTATCGAGTACAACTGCGGCACCATGCCCGAACGCTGCATCCTGGTGGTTCTCGAAGATCACAAAGCTGAGATGGGCCGAACGGTTGAGACTCGTGACCTTGAAATCCATGACAGGTCTGCCAGGGAACAGTTCGGCTCCGGACCAGATGAGTTCCTTTTCCATACAGAGTCAGTAGGCAGATACCAAGTTGAGGCGTTCTGGTAGTGACTAACACCACCTTGATCGTAGATGTGAGGTCCAACCTGATGTGGAATGTATGTCGTTGAGAGACCAAACTCCGCCAGAAAGCCATGCGGCGCGAGGAAGAAGTACCCTGGATCAAGCCGGTCTTGATTGTGAACGGTTACATTGAGCTTGGGCGGTTTGAAATTTGGTCTCTGTGAGGCATCAGTCTGAAGATGTTGATCATGGCCAGTAGCGAAACCGAGGCCTAACCGTAACGAACGTGAAAAGATCCGTGTCATCCCATCTCTCAGGTCTGGGCGAACAACTCCACGGGTGCTTTCATCGATGTCGACGACGTCGCGAGCAGCGTCAACACCAAGGCCACCGCGGAACGCATCGTGCTCGTTGGGAGACATCACAAGTGACGAGTACCTGCGATGTCCCTAAAGATGGCATATAAAACACATATGGAAATCCTTGTGGATATCTGCGTAGACCTCTTGCGCGGACCTCGGACGTCTCGGACGTTACGTACAAAGGTACGGATGGAATGGGTGCGAGTGAGCAAACTATAATATCCATCAGCCTTGTCAGAGCAGGGAGCAGTTCGCGGTTTCACAGAACGCGTCAACCCCGTAAGATATCCATGTCCATACACGAATTGAGATACAGGTTCTGCGCTGGGCGAACCCGGTTGTTGGTGTGTCTGACACTACACCTGATTGCGGGCGAACAAGCGTGGTGATGAATGCGACGTTGGACAACGGAGGTGGACTGAGAATGCACGACTTCTGGCCATGCCGCTGAGATGAGCGAGCTCGTCATTTTGCCTGATCATGTGGCGATGTTCTAGCATAGGCGAAGATGGGAATTAAAACGTGACAACATACAAGTTGATCCGCTCAAGAGACAATACCGCCCGGATACAAGAAGATTATCCGCCATCCTACACGTGCAACTCTTCCATTTCTTCCGATCAGCCAAGCACGGCGGCGAGGATGATGACGGTCAAAACGATGACCAGAATCAACAACAGGCAACACGCCTTTCCCCTGGCGCTCTTCTGATGCCTACTCGCCGTCCGTAACTGCTGGTCCGCATTCTGCGTATCGTCCCTCGTCTGCGTGACATTCTCCGCGATGACGTCCAGCGTCCCGCCCTGTTCGTGCACCATGTGCGCCACATCGCGGAATAGTTCGTTGAGCTCGCCGACCGACTGCTCGATGTTTCGGATCTCGGACTCGCGCTCGATGATGAGGGATTCTTGGAAGTCGACTTCGTCTTGGTTCGCGAGGCGCGGTTGCTGCTGCTGTAGCTGGGTATGCTGGCCTTGATCGGTCGTGGCAGAGGGTGATGTGTTGCCGTCTTGGTCGAGAGCGGCTTTTGCGGCGGTTGCGGAAGCCCGCTGCTTTTCTAGCGCCTGTCGTTGGAGGGATTGGAACTCTGTCAAACTCGCGCGGAACTCCGTGTTCAGTTTTCCCTGCGTGTATTTCTGGCTTGGGCCTAGGTCATGCCACGCTTGTACCTTCTTCAGGCCTTCACCGATGTCCTTGAAGCGGTCGCCGGTGTCCGACAACAGGTCTTGAACCCGTTCGCGCACGCGATCGGTTTCCCGCTTCGTGCCTAGCAGGGCGATTTGGTTTGAGAGGCGGGAGATGTTGGAGGTAAGGGTGAAGAGTTTGTCAGACAGCTCGGAAGTGTATTGCTGGAACTCTGGATCGTCGGCGTATTGGGGGTCATCCTGTCGACGCCAGGTCGTGGGCTGCGACTCGAGGTTGGACGAATCGGCGAAGGACATTGTAAGGGGATGACAACGGGGAAAGGTGGTGAGTTGCACTGTTGGATTTGACAATCGGATAGAATCGAGGACGGTGCTCTTGGGACTCGCAAGGCGGCGACGTGGTTCCGGGGACTGATGGGACGTATGTCAATGTAGAGTGGTGATGCCTGACGGCTGCCGATGGATGTTGCGGCGGCATCGCCGGAGGACGGAACGTTCCGCGCGTCTGTTTACCTTCATGCGACACCGCGGAAGTTTCGCAACAGCCAGACGGAGCTCAGTTTGTGCCACTCCGCCACTTCAGTAGAACTCACTCCTTCACTCCTTTGTCTACACCTCTACACCTTTATACACCTTGTTATTATTGCCTTTGTTCACTATAGGCTCACTTTGGCTTTATTGTCACTTTACTTACTTTATTGTCAATGCTTCATTAATAGGCTTATATACTATTGTTTATATACTTACTATTAATATATACTTGCTATTAATATATGCTTACTATTAACACACATAGCCTTCACTTTCATTGTTCCTTTAGAGATAAAACTCTCCTTCTCTTCCTTTGTAATGTTGATACTTATATTACTCTCCTACATACTTATACTAAGCTAAAGAATAGTAGTAATAATAATAATAATACTAATACTAGTATGTCTACTATAAACCTCGCCCTCTACCCTATAGCCGCCCCTACGCCCCTCTATTACCCTAAAACTACTAATGAAAAAGCGTTCTACTATGTCTCTAAGGGTAAATAGAACTTGTAGCTTATCTAAGCTATAAGTAAAGATAAGAATAAGAAGAAGAACGCGCTTAATAACCTATATAAGTATAATACAGCTAGCTATATTATAAAGACTAAGGAGGGTAAGAGCGCTATTACATCCTACTTATACTATACTTGTAAGGATACTTCTACGGACTATTGTATGTTCTATAACAAGGACAAGAAGGCTTATGCTTACTATAAGTATAAGTCAAAGGCTAGCTATCGCGCTATATATAAGGTAGAGGTTATAGTCAAGGGGCGTATTACAATTTTAGAGATAGACGCTATTGAAAAGGTCAACTATAATGACTTTTATAATAAGACTACAGAGTAGGAGGCGAGGTTTAGCGCAAGTAACGCGTAAGTATACTAGCTAGAGTACGAGATTATAGTCCTTTAGCGCGACCTTAAAGAAACTAACGCTTGGCTTAATGAAGCCCTCTACTACTTCGCTAGTATATTAAGAGACTATACGCTACTATAGTAGCGTATATTTGCTACTAACTCATAGGTAGACTCGTAGTAGTAGCTATAGTAGCTAGGTTAGAGGTCCTACTTGGATGAAGAGCTAGTAGGTAACGATAGTGTAATAGAGGAGTAGTAGGAGGATAGTAGTATCTAGGGGCTTTATGCGTTTAGAGCAAGGCATATAGCAAGTATAGTAAGAGTAATTTTATATAGTTAAGGTCTTTTTATGTAGACTTTCTCTAAATTAGCCTTATTTCCCCTCTTACTACTATTACTAAGCTTTATATACTATTACTAAGCCTTCTTACTTAGAACAAGGCATATAGTAAGTATAGCACGAT
>Ga0268244_10000143_pt1 | contig 30588 bp, 26 predicted proteins | sample AgamicMgSfe_FD_200258 | JGI IMG/M metagenome (GOLD analysis project Ga0268244, IMG submission 200258) | Agave microbial communities from Guanajuato, Mexico - Mg.Sf.e (v2) (version 2) | ecosystem: Host-associated > Plants > Phyllosphere > Phylloplane/Leaf | place: Guanajuato, Mexico | collected... | reverse complement strand
ACCAGCACCAGTACCACCACCGCCGCCGCCTCGACCCCGCCGTCCCCTCCTAGCAGAAGAAGACCCCTTCGCCCCCTTCTGCTCCTCCGCCTCCCGCACCCGCGCGCTCTCCTTCTCCCACCACTCCTGAAACTCCTGCTCGGCCTGGATCTCCTGCAGGTCGCGCTTGGCGACGGCCTGCTTGATCTCCTCCTTGGCCGCCAGTTCCTGCGCCACGATTTCGGACAACGAGAGGCCTAGGATGGGTTCCGCGGGCGGCTGGTGGCGGATCGACTGCGGGATGGGTTTGCTGTTTGAGGCTTGCGGGGCGGGAGAGGGCTTGGGCTGTCTGGGAGGAGGAGGAGGAGGAGGAGGATTCGGGGGTTTGGATTCCGAGACGCTGCGTGGCGGGAGCGCGCTCTGGCCGGCGGGACCGGTCACTGGTTTTGGAGGCGGGGTTGGCTTGCTGTGTGCGACGGTCTGGCGCATGGTCAGCTGCGGCGTGCTGGTACCTCTTGTAGTGGTAGGCTTTGAAAGGGTGGACGCAGGCGACGTCTGCATCTCGGCAGGATCCGGGAGAGGTGTATGCGGTTTGGGACTGTGGACTTGCTGCCAGGGATTACTTGGCTTGCCTGTAGACATTGCTGACGGTTCCAGCGTTTTACCAGAGCCGTGAGGTTCGACATTGGGTGACTGCTGGACTTGTTGCAGGCGCTTCCGGTCTTTCTGTGACATCTTTGGTGTACCCAGGTTGAAGGAGCTTGGTGTCGCCGGCAGAAGCGGGCGACTATCCGCTAAGCCTTGCGACAGCGACGAGGTCCTCCGGTCGGCTGTTTGCGCCATGATGTCTCTCATATCCGTCTTCGGGCCTGGTAAAGGCGTCAAGCCCCACGGCGCGCCGCCTGTACTCGGTGGCGTTTTGGCTCCGACCAACGGCGACTTCGGCGTTCGGGGTGTTGCCACGCCCGACATGGTAGAAGTCTGCGGGCCGAGCTTTGGAGACGGTAAGACCTTTCCGCGTGAATCGAACCAGATGTCCTCAGGCGGACTCGAGGCGATCGGCTCAAGGCCGCGAGGACTCGTCATAGGTCTGATCGCGGGCGATTGCTCGGGCGTGCGCCCACCCGCATCACTCTCTTCGTCCATTGCAAACATCATGTCTTTGGTGGAGGCTTTGGCCTTCAAAGACGGTCTGTCGCCATCCGGTTTCGGAGTAACGTTGGACGATCTTCTGCGGGCCTTCTGTTGCATCGGAGACGACGAGAGGTCTTCGCCGAGCGAACCGGGCTGAATGGTCTCCACGTCGTTGAACTTTGACCTCAGCGCGATAGCGTCAATCTTCGCTTGCCGATTGCGATCAATCGCCGCAGCCAAGTCGGGATGACGCTCGTGGAGGAGCCTCTCGGCACGGCCACTCTTTGCAAATGGCATGCCCGCCAGTTGGGTCTCACGAACTACCTCGTCCAGCTCGTGGAGCAAGTCTTGGTCGAGCTCATTGAGATGGTGGCCTTGCAAGGTAGCCTCCAGATTCAGGCACAAGTACTCCAGCCCGGCATCTTTGAACTCGTGAACAGAACTCGGGGAGATCGCATTGAGCAGACCACAGATATTGCGCACGTTGACAAATCGACCAACAACCGACTGACAGATCTGCGAGAGTCGGTCCATCATCAGCTCGTTGGCGGCGCTCATCACATCCATGACGGCATCCAAGAAGTCATCAAGGCCTACGCTGACGATATCATCGAACAGCTCCTCGCCAGTGTCGGCATAGATGTGTCGTAGAACAATGCCAAAAGTCTGGGAGCTGATGTGAGTGAGATCGACGTGCACCTGATCCTCTTCCGCGCGGTCCGCAAGCCATCGACCTCCCGCACGTCCCATGAACAGTCCTTCGAAGAACGGACACCGTGCGCAGACAAGGGCGCTGTGCACATGCACCTCATCGTCTTCCAGCTGAACGAGAACATCGCCGTCGTAGAAGAAGGCCGGATCCGCATACGCCATCTCCAAATCCAAATCGAGAGACGGCCGCGGCATGACCATTTGGCGAACGGCGGGCTCCAGCTTCACCAGATCGAGCTTGCTCGCGACCTTCATCAGTTCGGTGCGGATTTGACGATATCTGAAGGCCATTTTCGGTGCGTTCCGCGTCAGGTGCCAGAAGTCGATGAGGCCGTCGGTGTACATGTACAAGACGAGATCGATCAACGTTAGGATATCCAGTCCTTGGAATATGATGACAGTCCGGCCTTCACTGTCAACCTCAGACATCGCTAGATCTGGCACGGTGAAAGTGCTGGTCTCACACAGATCTCTGAAACCACGTCGAAGTACCTTACTTCTGCCAGTCAGAACGAAGCGGTGGACGGGTATCCGCAAGTCGGAAGTGGACGTGCACACCACGGCGTCGTATTTCGACGACGTGTCCGCGAGGCAACGCTCTGCGGCGCGGGCAAAATCGTCCTCGATGTCCGGGCTATCGAGGATTGCACGTTTCAACAGCTGAAGCTCGTCTGGCTTCTGAGAGCCTTGCCAGAATCTGTGCCTGGTACTGTCGTCTTCCAGATGTTCAGCTCCGGGATCCAGATGCTTGAGAGACAACAGAGACAGGAGGTCAGTCCGCAAGCGTGAATCCTCGACGACGATTTGAGTCTTGAGAACATCACAATCGCGTCTGACCGCCGCGTAAGCACCACTCGCGGATGCCCTGACAGCCAGGACTCGGGTCAAGCCTGGAATGCGCGAGAACTTGTAGTCCTTCGGCTTGTAATCGCCCGCACTGGCACCTGTCGCATCCTTGATCTTGACGCGCTTGTTGCGCTTCCACACGCTGCCTTCTTCGGTTGAAAGGACGATGGACCCGTCGGCATCGACGCCAACATCTCTCGCCGCCATATTGTTCACCTTCGGTGACCAGATCTGTTGAGGCGGAGTGATGGCACTGCGGATCTTGGCTGGGTTAGTGGTTGAGGCGCTGGCTTGATTGTCAAGTCGCTGACTGATTGAGAACGTGTAGATTCCTCCTCGACTTGACATTGCGCAAATGGTGTCGCCGCCACCCGTGAGCTTCACGATCCTGTTTGGCGAGCTATCGTAGCTTGTCACCAGAAAGCTCTGTTTGAGAAAGTAGTTCGTAAAACCTTCGAGGGGGAACTGTACTTTGGCGTAACCGTAATTGGCGAATACCCAGACCTCGTGGCTCTCGAGTAAACAGACGGTGGCTTTGTCAATAGCACACACAGCTTCGATAGACGACGCAAAGAGCGCTGCAGCGACTTTCCGAGGAGTCGTCTGCGTTTCCAGGGATCTAGCGTCGGAATCCATGATACCTAGCTGTCCTTCGTTCTTGCCAAAGGTGTACAGTGCATTTCCAGTATGAGCAACAGAATGGATTCGTGATGCGGCCACGCCGACAACAGCTTCCCGCTTGAGGATGCCATAGATCTGCCTCGGAATGGTACTGACAGGGTCTTCATCGCTAGAGCTGGTCTTTGGGAGACTGTAGCCAAGCTGGCCGTACCCATTGTTCCCCCAGCTGAATATCTCGCCTTCGTCAGAGAATGCCAGGGTGTGGTTTTGTCCCAGTGCCACACCTGCGACGTGTTTACCAGCGAGCGCTCCACCTTCTACGCATACGAAGTTGAAGCGCGTTTGCTCATCGCCCGTGCCCAGTCGACCTCCTGGACCGTGTCCACACATGTACAGATTGGCCTCTGGGTCGGACGTGAGGACCGCGGTCGATAATTTCGACATGTGGACATCCTGGATCAGGAGTGGTTTGCTTCGCACAACGAACGGAAGATCTTCTATCCAGCCGGAAGGCGCTAGAGGCTCTTTTAAAGGAGACGTTTGCCCGTAAGCGGACCACTTCTTGTCATGCTCATCGAGGTGTTCTTGGTAGAAACGGCGGATGAGATGTTCTGGGCGACGGAGGTTGATGCGTTCGGGATACTGTCGGTCGTCCTCGTCGCCAAAGCCTAGAGTAACATTCTGATTACTGCCGAATGTGAACAGCTGGTCCTCATCCACGTCCATGAACCTGATGACGGCGCGAGCATCGTCGTCTTCACCATCTCCAGCCATACGAGGTCGTTCGTCGTCGCTGCCGTGCGACCCAGCGCGCTGACGCGCCGCAACATCCGGCCGCAAGGTACGGTCTTTGATGGTAGCAGCATACAAGTCGAGAGGCCCATGTCCTTCTTTGTCTTTGACTTTGATGAGACCAACAGTCTGGTGGATGTGGCCTGTCGTTTTCCCGAGTGCGTCACCAGCATCGCGTTCGAGCATCATTCGAGCGATGCTAACGTTGCCGAAGTAGAAAGCTCGGTGCAAAGCCGTCCATCCGTTCTCGGCGTCCTGAACATATAGATCAATGAACGGGTACTCGATTAGGGCGGTCGCAAAGCTGGAGGCAGTCTCCGCTGAGGACGATGCGGCATGGTGGAGCAGAGTCAAACTGGTCGAGTCTCGCCAGTTGACGTCGGCTTTGGTCAACGCCACCCCATGTCCCAAACTCGAAGGTGTTGCCGGACCAGCTTTGCGCGGTTTTGTGACCAGCACAGGCGATGTACCAAGTCCTCCTGGACTTCCTACGGCGGGGCCCACATTCCCGCCTCTTGACGCATACGGCCGGGTATTGTAGACCGCGGCCTCCAGGTGTTTCCGAAATGACTCCAAGTCATCTTCATAGTACGCCTTCCACAGATGGCTGCTCATGTGTTGAAGGGAGGAGGACACCAAGGAGAGATCCCTTGGTGCTTCGACAGGCACACCTCGCTGTGACTACGCAGAGTCACGGCTTGTTTAAAGGTGCTCTGGCGAAGCGGAGGGAAGTCTCCGAGGATGGAAGGCGACGAGGAACCCGCGGTGAGATCCTCTTGTTGCGCGCAGTAGGATAGTATGGTACAGTGGGTGCGGTGTGCTGCGGGCGATTCGGGGTACGTTTGCGGTCGGTATCGAGCTGTCCGTTGCTGTCAAAGTGGCGTCTCGGGGGTTCTCTTTGTTCGATGCGCGGGCGCCTGTACTTGCTTGTCTGCTGATGGCTTTACTAAGCCTTTGTGAAGTCGGATAGCCACGATCACCAAGCAACGCTCACTCGCTTCGGCGGATGGGGAGAATGGGGATAGGTTTATAGAGAACGGTTTGTTGGTGGTGGTGGTGGTGGTGGTGGTGGGAACGAGATGATGCGTATCGACTATGGCGGAACGTGTGCCTTGATCACCCGTCCTTTCCCCTCCTCATGCGCGGCCAATCAGCTTGGGTTTCCCGCCAGCATGCACGACATCATGGCCACCCTTCCTCCACCCACAGCGACTGCAAGCTGCCAAGTGGTGGGAACAAGCTGTCAGGTCCAAGTCAGCTCAGCGTACCGAAGTGTGTGCTGTGTTGGACAAATGATGGAACGAGAGCTACAGAACCACATGCACCTGGGAATACCGCATCGTCAGCGCGCCTGAGCGATTGCTACAACATGTGTTCAAACAGTCCGGACAGCTTCAACAGCGAGAGTGTCGGCGAGAAAGAAGCGTGTGGCCCGTAATGACCAGTACTTGTGCAGTCCAATTGAGGGTAACGAGAAGCAGAGAAAGCGGACCGACACTTGATGAGTGGCACGACTGGAGCTTGAAATGCGAGCTATGCACGCCATGTTGAAGAACAAACAAGCAGGAAACAGGGCCACTGTACAGCCATCCAAAGTCTGGGTCACCAAGCGGACATGACAGACGCGCCCGGACTCGAACGACGAACAATCGCGGAGCAAGCTCATGTTGGGTGAAGGAGCGTGGCAGCTGTCGGACAGGCACAGACAAGCGGTTCGGTACCAAGGTCGACAACGAGGCCTCTATCGACGCCGTTTCGGGTCGGTAAAGACGTGAAATGACAGAGACCTCTTGTATGGCAACCACGAGGTAGACACTCAATACAGTATGTACCGCAATTGCGTGTTCACTCACACAGGATAGGCCGAGACTCTCCGAGTGTTGGACGGGGAGCTTGGGAGGTCCACGAGCCTTTCTCGGATGTCCGCGAACGAGAGTACGAGCTGCTCTTTGAGCGTGTTCCGGATCGTTAGGTCGCTGTGCTAGAGCCTCGATGTACCATTTGTTACGGGACTAGAAACGTGAGACATTAGACCTCGTCGTCCCGATTTCGAATGAACGATGGCAGGTAAGCGATACTGGATTGGAGCAAGAGAAATTGCTATCATGATCTCGCTGATATCGTCTGCCCTTCGTTGCTGGCGTATAGCGGTATCGGATGATATACGCGACAGTGAACCTTTCAGCGAACAAGACAGGAGGCACCACACTCAGCGGTCCAGGCGAGCGTCGCGCGAAGTTCCGTTGCGGACGTCAATCTACAGGTCGTGCTCGTACATACGCCCAGCAGACTTCGCGAGAAAGGTTGTGCCTCGTAGTCGCCTTATTCATTATTATCGATCATTGACGCACGACACCACTTACAACTACTATGCCGAAGAGGAAGCGCGACAGCGACTCACCAGTCGTCGATGCGTCCGCCGCGCCCAGTGCGCAGCAGCAGCGCGTTCAACACAAGCTTCAGCAGGGCACCGTCAAGCTCGGGCATGCCTTCAAAGTCGCGAAGGGCTTTGAACGGCAAAAGCTTGGTCGGCGAAGAAAGAATGCGACGGCGCAAAGGGAGCAGAAGATTGTGCAGAGGATAGATGCCGAGATCGATGCACTCAAGGTGCGACACTTCCCGCACGGAGCAGCGAATACAAAGTCGAGATGGTTGGAGCTGATGTGTCCGGCTTGAACAAGATAGGCACTTGATGGCGGCAAATGCGCGCGATCGTGTTTGTACAAGACGTTGATGAAGATCAAGGCGGTGGCAGCGTCGCCGAAACTCCCGGTAGAAGTCACGCGACCAGTGACTGTGGCCACGGATACTGCTCCGCTTAATGTCAACGCGAGGCTGTGCAATTCGAACCCCGTCAAAGACGCCCTACCTGCGATCTTGGTTGAAGTCCAGCGGGCGCTTGGCATTCATGTGTCGAAGGAGGATGTAGCGAAGAAGCGCAGGGTTCGGGCGAAGGATTATGGAGAGGAGTCGTTCTCGAAGGCAGAGACAACACGCGAGGGTGGAGGTATGGATATACAAGACGACGGTCGGAATGGGCTGGTCTCGTCCGGAGAATCAGACGAAGACGGCGATGGTGGTCGAGAAGGTGAAATCGATTTGTCGGACGAGGATATGGGCGCATTCGACGATCGGCTAGCGTCCTCTGACGAAGACGGCGGCTCAGAAGACATGGACGTGGATGCAATCGAACGACAGCTGGAAGCGGAAGGCATACGCAAGACCACGAAAGCCCCGTCAGGCCAGTACAACCATGCAGCAGATCTTTCGCTGTCAGAGTCGGACTCACCCTCTGCTTCAGCATCACCGGAGCCTCGCAAAGCGCCAGCGCCGAGGAAGTCTTCCTTCCTCCCGTCTCTGACGCTGGGAGGCTACATATCCGGCTCAGGCTCAGACATCGACGACGACGAGGTCGACGTCGCCCCGAAGAAGAACCGACGCGGTCAACGCGCGCGTCAACAGCTCTGGGAGAAGAAGTTCGGCTCGAAAGCGAAGCACATCCAGAAGCAGGAGAGGAGCCAGGGATGGGATTCCAAGCGTGGTGCTACCGATGCTGGTGGGTTTCGCGGCAAGGACAGAGCCGTGGACAGGAACCCCAAAGACGCTCCCCGTCGCGCAAACGCCCCGGATCGTGGCTTCGCGAAGCCCGCCGACCGCCCCAAGGTGAATCATAAGGATGATAGCGGGCCCATACATCCCAGCTGGGAGGCCGCTAAGAAGGCGAAGGAGAAGAAGGCGGCTCCGGTTGCTTTTCAGGGCAAGAAGATCACTTTCGACTGAAGAGATTACATGGACGGGAGGGCGGTAGATCGAAGTACTTCACAAGATGTCTACTGGCAACTGGTATCCATCGAGCGACTCAGTGCGTACTGGCTATCTACTCGCCGTTTGGTCGATCTTGGTCGTGAAGGTCATGATGGTGCACGTGACTGATTCGCACTTGACGTTTGAGCGTACATTCGAAGGCAACCGGCAACTCAGTCGAGGAGTGCATGTGGGCAGTGCAATAGAGCACGCAGGTCAAGGACTTCCGGATTGCCCCTTTGGTAGAGGAACCCGTTGGGAAGGACCAACGGTACTATAGAAGAGGAGCTGACACGATCCTTGCTGCCGTTATTGATGCTGAGTGCAGATGGCCACGCAATGTACGTGCCGCAGCGACTTCGCATAATGTGCGAATCTGGCATTGCGCGTCGCCCTTTCAGTTGTTGTCTGAAAGAACCCCCAATGCGACGGCAGTTTCGACTGTGTGGACACACACGGCAAGTGATGGCTACAAGTGATGGCTGGTGGGTCGGGAGCGTGCGAGCCGAACGCGAACCGAGTCCGAGGGTGGAAACGCACCAATCAACGTCCAGGAGCCAAGCCTCAACTGCTCGGGTTCTTCGCGAGGTCGAGTTCTCGGGTTCGTCGCGAGGCTGACGACTTCTCGGGTTCGCTGCGAGGTTGGACTCTTTTTTACTGTTGGCAACGACAAACAATGGTGAGTATCTATATCAACTTTGATCCTCTTTCACGATGTTTCACTCGCTTCCCAATCCCAAGCCTTTCTCCAAATCGAGACACAGACCTCAATTACCGTCTTCGTGTCGCTTCTGTTCAGCGACTCTCCCAGATTGAGCAACGACCAGCTCCATAACACCCAATCGCTCGAGATCTCCATCACTCCGGCATTCACAGCCAACGATCGAACAAGCCCAAACGTCCTCGACTTCGCCATCCATACAACCACCACAAAACAATCAACATGCTCGCCCTTCGTGCCGACGATGGCGACGTCCTCTCGCACTTCCAATACTACTACTACCAGCCGAGCATGGCCGCCACGATCATATTCATCATCCTCTTCGGCCTGGCCACCGCCTTGCATCTCTTCCAGATGTTCCGCACCAAGACCTGGTTCATGATCGCGTTCGTGATCGGTGCAATCTGTGAGTCCCACCCTACGTCTTCGACGGCGAACAACCATGACCAAGCTGACAATGGTCAAACCAGTCGAGACAATCGGTTACATCGGTCGTGCACTTTCCGCCCACCAGAATCCAGGACCATACACCCTGGGACCGTTCATCATCCAGTCCGTCCTCCTGCTCGTCGCTCCAGCGCTGTTCGCCGCATCAATTTACATGGAGCTCGGCCGCATCGTGCGCATGAGCGATGCCGATAAGGCCCTCTTCATCCGCCGCACCTGGCTGACCAAGATCTTCGTCTGCGGCGACGTCTTCTCCTTCCTCATGCAGTCCTCGGGCGCCGGCTTGCTCGCCAGTGGCAATGCCCACTCGGCCGAAACCGGAAGGAGCGTCATCGTCGGCGGCCTTTTTCTGCAGGTCATCTTCTTCGGCCTCTTCGTCATCGCAGCCGCCGTCTTCCACGCGAGGCTCGGCCGGGCGCCGACGGCGAAGAGCTACGAGGTGCCGTGGAAGAGGCACATGATCAGCCTGTACGTCGTCAGCCTGCTCATCTTCATCCGCTCGGTGGTGAGGGTCGCGGAGTACATCCAGGGCTACAGCGGTTACATCATGTCGCACGAGGTATATCTGTACGTTTTCGACGCGCTGGTCATGTTCATCGCGGTGGTCACAATGAACTGGATCCATCCGGAAGAGGTCGCTACCATCCTACGGACCGACCGTGCTACCGACCGTGCTGGGCGAGAAGAGCACAACAAGGAAGGAGTGAGGATGGATTATACGGCGGTCTGATGTGCTCGGCTGTGGCGAGGATACGATTGAGCGTTCAGGGAGCGTAGCGAATGGCAAGGGTATTAAGAGCGTTTAGAGGCAGCTGGTGGCATTTGTGTAAGCGGTACAGGGTATGGGTATGGTGTCTCTCCGGCTGAAACGTTTGCATGATATTTTAGTGCAGAACGAGCGTAGCATGACAGACGCAAAAAGCAGCATCGTAGACAGTCAACTCAATTATATCAGCCACTCTTTCGGGCTACGGGACGGCCCGTCTCCGGAGGCGCGACAGTGGTTGCCTTCTTTCAGCCATGATCTTGTCAGCAACATCAACGACGAAGTAGGGTTGACATATATATATGTATTTGACAAGCTTACGTGTCTCGCAGCGAGCCTTGAAATGCTTGCGTCTTGCTCAGCCACGCTCAACGCATCGGCTCAGGCCACTCGATAGATCATAAGGCGATAAACTCGCAAACCAAGCTCTCGCAGGCTGTCAGTATCATGAGGAATTGAGAAAAAGCATTCACATGCGCCTGCGCCGAACGCATTGGCAACAACTTAAGCTACCATGACACAGCTCGGGTCGAAGAAGTCACGGAAAGGGTGCACCCAATGCAAACGACGGCGCGTCAAATGTGACGAGGAGACGCCATGTGCGAATTGCAGAAGGCGAGGCGAAGGGTGTAGCTTAGCTATGCCTTCGCCGAGCTCCGTCAGTGCTCATGTGAGTCTTCGGCCTAGCGTCGACATCTCCACCATCGTCACCAGATCGCAGGAGCGCCTTTAGTGACTTCGGACCCGCTTGGCATAAACACGAAGCATCAACGATGTGTGTAGGATGAGCTGACTGAGGTCTAGGAAACCCAAGACGACACGATTCCGTCGAGTCCCGAGGAGTGGGTACAAGACATGGAGTTGATGTACCATTATCGCGACTTCATCGTTTCGATCCTGGTCGGCCGCCGCAAGGACATCTCAGCGCTATGGACGGAGACGATCCCAGGCGATGCCTTCAGGCATCCCTTCCTCTTGCACGGTCTGCTCACGATGAGTGCGCTGAGTCTGGCGCACCTGCGGCCGGAGGAGGCGGCCAGGTATCTACGGCTCGGTGACAGACATCAGGGTGTCGCCTTGTCCGGCTTCCGCACTGCCTTGGCGGGAGAAATCACCCTGGACGTCAGCAGCGCACTGTTTGCGCTGTCGTCATGCCTATCGGTCGTGTCGGCGGCGAGGGCGTGCTTGGTAGCGGCTAACATGCCTCCACCGAAGGTCATCGATTGCGTGGGTGTTGCGAGTTCTCGTTCCATATTTCGACGTCGCTGATGCATATTGGCAGGACGACATAGCCGAAAGCTTTCTTCTGACGAGGTATGAGCATTGACTTGTACACAGAGTTAGATGCGTAACGTATCGACGCGTTCATATTGAGCTGATCACCTAATCTAGGGGCGTCCGCGAAGTCATTCATGTGTCGCACCACCATATCTCCGAAACCCCCCTGGCCATAATGTTCTCAGGCCACGAGATGCCTGTGTCAGTTCGTGACGAAAGGTAAGAACATACACTGTCTTCTGCGATCGCTGAGCGCCGTCTGTACTAACAACCGACACAGTAAGCCCTGTTCAATACCCAAAGTTGCGAGACGGACATTGCACGGTCGTTGTATCTAACCATCACAGTTCATCTCCCTCCATCTGTGGCCTCGCAATTCGACAAGCTGCAGACGATGCTAGACATCGAATGTGCCGACCAACCGGAAAACCTGGCGTCCTGCTCAACGGCTCTGACCGAGCTGAGGGAACTCTACCGGAACCTCCGCTACTTCGTGCTAGAAGACAACGTGGACATGGGACGGCTATGGCGCTGGAGCACTACCTTACCGATCGAGTTCCTGACACTCATCAAGTCCAGATATCAACCGGCGCTCGTGATCGTGGCATACTTCGCTGCGGCCAACACTCTGGCACATACGATCTGGTTCGTCAACGACTGGAGTCAGTACGCTCTTCGAGGCGTCGGGATGGAGTTAGAAGAGCGCATGCAGCAGTGGCTGGACTGGCCGCGGCGACAAGTGCAGAACAATTTCTCCTCTCTGCGAGAGGAAACATAATCATGCGTTCTTGCACAGAGACCACACAAAAGCGTGCTGTACTTGAGCGAAAGCAGCTATCCCGTAAACAACACTCTCGACGACGAATGACGACCCCTTATTCCGCTTCCCTCCAATCCTTCAAGAACCGGAGCCTCGCCTCCACCTCCTCCCACCCATGCTTCTGCCCCAGACCCTTCAAGCGCCCGGCATCTCTGCCCTCGGCTGTACCATCCTCCCCCTCCGACCAGATGCCAGGTACGTCGGTCGGGACGCCCTTGCCGGCTCTCTGCTCGAGCAGCACCAACTCCGCCAGTTCCGGGCGCATGGATGTCATCTTGAGCGCGGCGACGATGGAGCCTTCGCTGTAACCGTGCCGGATTTCGAGCGTGGTCATGTACGTCCCGATGTCGTCGTCGTCGTGTAGCTGCTGGAGGCGGGGAAGTTGGCGCTGTGGGGTTGATTGAGTTTGATGCCCTTGAACTGGACGAGCGGTGTGCTGCTGCTGCTGTTGAGGGGGAAGGTGAGATACAGGCTTCACTGCCTTCACTGTGGGCGATGACGACCAGGGATAGTCCTCCTCGAAATCCTCGTCCGAGTCAGAGGGCAGTGGCATGTCGAGATCAGGCTGCTGCGTTTCGGCGTCGAGGATGTCTTGGGTGTACAGCACTTTACCGGCGGACGGATTAGACTTCATGGGTGGAGCAGAAGGCGCTTCAGAGCTCTGGCTCGAAGGGCTAGGCGGTGCGGAAGACTCGTCGAGAGCACCGTCGTACTGGGAGGCTGTCGGTACCCGTACGCTCTTCGATGCCGCCTCGTTTGCAGAAGCTTCTCCGCCGCTTTCGGGCGCGGAAAGACTTTCCCATCCGCCCTCAGGCTCGGGTACGATGAGATCGAAAACGTCTCCTTCATCTTGGTCGTTAGAAGGCGACATGTCTTCGTCTACCTGGTCAGACTCGACGTTGCTGCCGTTCTGCTGAGGGAAGTTACGGAGAGCACTCGCTTCAGGACGAAGCAAGGACGTGGGCTCAGCAGGTTTCTGGTGCGGCTCTTGTACATTCGAATTCAGTACGGCTTGCGACTGCAGTGATCGGTTGGATGACTCCTCCCGTTCTCCTTGTCTTGCGTACGCAGCTGCATTCTGTACTTCAGAAAATTCAAATTGCGTGTCATCCGTCTGAAATCGGCTCGGCGGTCGCTGTGTCTTCTTCCGTTGATGTGGCGAAGACGGCCACTCAAGATTGGACTCCAAGACCTCATCGACATCCTGCTGCGTGGACAATGGTAGGTTGAGGAGGTCGGCTGCTCCAGTGTCGTCAGATGGCTTGTAGAGGTCGCTTTGCGTGTGCCGTGCCTCCTGCATGAACGGCACACGCTGCGCTTCAGATTGGCCTTCATCCCGAGCGGGCTGAAGGCTTGGGTGGTGCCTGTGCTGCGTTTGATCGAGGAGCGGAATAGAGGGTAGGCTCTCTTCATCCTCCTCTCGTAGTTCGATAACTTGCTCTCTCGATGCTTTCCGATCCTCTTGCGCGGTGGGTTCCGCATGGGCGTCTACTGTGCGACCTGTCAAGCCCTGCAAGTACTTTAGGTAGTCGCCCTGATCCTGCATCTCATCGTCCTCGGGCAAGTCCACGCCGCGCACCAGCTGTTGTTGATGCTGCGACTGCTGGCTTGCAAGGTTAGCCTCCGTGAGAGCGAGGCCGGCGCCGTCATCGTCGAGCACGTCTGGAACAGGCGTGCCCTCCTCAACCTCGCCGTCCCCTACAAGATGACTCGAGATCAATAGATCGTGTGTACCGAGTGGTGAAGAAACCTCAGCCGGTGTTCCTGGTTGTCTCGCGTTGTTTGTCACGTGGTATCCACCGAGAGACTCGCGTCTCATCTGCTCATCAGCTGCTCGATTAGCTTCAGACGCTGGCAGCTGTGCTTCGTCCGCGTTGCGAGTCACAGCCTCTGCACCTTCCAGGGATCTATGTCGGATATGATGAGTATTTGCGCGATAGACATCAGCATCCTCCGGATCTAACGGTGTTCCCACCCTCTGGTCTGGCTTGTGGCTGTTCGCATCATCGAGCAGTTCTTGTCCCATTTGCTGATCGACTTCATGGCTTGAATCCGGAGTGATGGGATTCAATGCCGGCGGCCAGTGTCCTTGGTTTCCGACATTCTTATCTCCTATCTCTGGACTGCGATCCCTCACCAGTCGCTCCTGGGCAGATCGACTACTATCGGAGGACTGGAACTCGTCAACCGCCTTTTCAGGCCCTTCGCTTTCATCTTCGCTTGGGATTTCGATGACTTCGTTTGACGTCGCTGTCGGTAGCTGCGACTTCGTGATGCCCAGATTTTCATCCACATCATCCATCACGAGATCGCGACTGCCAGCTTTCTGTTTCTTGCGGCTGTACATGGGAGACGCATTCGCAGATGGTGTCCTGCGCTTTCGCTTCTGCGGGTCGTGTACCTCTGTCTCTTTTGCAGTACCATGTGATCGGGCCGTTTCGGCACTGTCGTTCGATTGCAGCGTCGGCGGCGTGGACTGCCTTGCCTTGCGAGCTCTATCAGCCTCGCTGTTCGATTTCTCCTTCGCGGCTCGTTCGTTTTGTTTCGCAGTTTTCTTCTCCTCGCGTTGCTGTAGGTACATTGGACGTACCTTCTCTTCGTAGAGTTTGCGCCATGCGATTGCTGTATGACCCGGCCTGACCTGTGCCCATGCTTCCCATGCGTCCTCAATCATCTCTTTGTCCACATGTTCAATATCTTTGGCGTTTTCCAAAAGCGCTCCGATGTCATCGTCGTTGAACACTGCGTGCGGCACTCCGGAAGGCGGATTATCCATCAACTTTTTGATGTACCGGTCTCGCCACGACTGGGACGTATGCCTCGGGTTACGCGCCTCCAACTGCTTGTAGATTGCGTTGCCCTTGACCGACGCGCCGTTCGCCTTGCAGCTCTGCACCCACTGCCACAGTTCCATGTCGTCCTCGCGCGTGAATGGCGTCCGGGTACTCTTGCCCGGCACTGCCGAACCAACATCACGCACGGTGCCCAGCGGTGGCCCAGCGGTATGATCAGCCGGATCGGGTAGCTCGCCGTCCTTGATCGCCCGCTCGATGAATCTATAGCTAATGCTGCCCGGTGGCGCATCTTTGCGTGCGTGATCGGCGATAACATGATCGGCTTGCGCCTCAAGCTTGACCACCCGACCGCCGTTGACTTGGATTCTGGAGACGAAATCGCTACGGGATGGCACACGTTGAACCAGGAAGAAGGAGAGGCCGTTGAAAAGGCCACCGATAGCGGGCGTGTCATCGCCCGCGCGCGACACGGTCACTGGAGCCATTGCGCCCTATGCGCTCGAGGAAATTGTCGATGGAGGTGTACTTTAGATCGCGGGTCGCGCGTCGCGGTGTGTCCTGCTCTGGCATGGACGCGTTTTAGAGGGTTTCGGAGAGAGATGCCTCCTCAGGCTCCCCACAGTGCAGTGAATCCACATGTCCACATGGTTCGTTCTCTCGAGAGGGCCATACTGTTACCAGCCATCACCCAGAGATTCACTGTTTGGTGTGTGTTGTATCCAACGCGAAGTAGACCACTGCACCTGAAGGCCAAGCTCGTGGCTTCGCTATCGATAAGCCGATATCGAGCGCTTCGCCGATCAGACGCGTCGCGCGGCTCGCGCCTCGAAGGCCCGCTTGCGCTTGCCGCTTTTGCAACAACATCCGTCTTCGCCAGGTGAGGATGACAACCTTTACTGCATGCCTTGTCCGTCTACGCTATAAAGCGAGGCACGAAAAGGGCATGAGGCGACATGGGCGTACTCCGTAACATCGCCCTCGCCGTCTTCGCTCTCAGCCTGATCACCTTCATAGCCCTGTTCGGCCAGCTGCCGGCTCTGCGAAAGACGCCCATCGGCTGGCTACAGCGAGCGTTATGCCTACACCTACCGAATGGCCTGAGATATGTTGACAGAAGAACGACTGGTGGAAGAATCACCACAAAGAGCAAACGACTGGCTCATTACCTGTTCTACGAGAAGAATCCGGTAGTCCTGGTAAAACTTCGATCAATTGATGGCCCCGCTTGTTCTCTGTACTGAGGGCTTGTCAGATCATCTTCCTTTTCCTCGTTACAGGAGCACCCGCTCTCTTCCTGTGGCAGGCAATATATCGTCTACCAGCGAGCTTGCTGCTCCCGGTCCCACTCTTACTCGGCCTGCCGTACTGGTTCACCTACTTGACCGTCACCTGCAAATCACACTACATCACGCCAGCCAATTGCGCATCCCGTCTACACGATTACCCTTATGATCATGTCATCTTCCGGCCAAACATGGTCTGTCGGACCTGCGACCAGCTGAAACCCGCTCGGTCCAAGCATTGCTCGCTTTGCGGGCACTGTGTGGCCTTGTGCGATCACCATTGCCCGTGGGTCAACAACTGCCTCGGACGGGGCAATTACAGGTATTTTCTCGCCTTGCTCCTGACGCTAGGGATGTTGCAGATCTACGGGGCGTACCTGGCCTGGTACATATTGCGACCGTATCTCGCTTTCGATACCGACAACTCCGTACTGACGAGCGAGTACTGGAGCCAACTCGGGGATGCGATAGCCATCGCCCTCGATGCCGGCGGCCTTTCGATTGCAGGTGTAGGGATGCTCGCCGCTACCACCGCAGCCATGCCGCTCGGTCTGCTAGCTTATCATTGCTACCTCATCTGGGCTGGCATGACGACTAACGAGTCTCAGAAATGGGCCGACTGGCGGGATGACATGGCCGACGGCTGTGTCTTCAAAGCCAGTCGCCAAGCGCTGCAGACCCACAATCGATTGCGGAAGTACGGCCAACGTGAAGCAAACGCAAATGGCCATAATCCGACCCTCGACTTGGATCATGAGCCGGAGGTGGCGTGGCCGATCAGCAGTGACCAAGTCATCGTGTGTACGAGTGATGGCAAGCCCCCAATGGGTCAGGAAGCACTGTGGACTCGCATATGGAACCTGGGCGACGTCGACAATCTATACGATCTGGGAGGCTGGGATAACTTCATGGGAGTCCTTCGAGGCAGGTGACTGCTAACCGCCCCGCGCGATGAGGGATGACACCCCCTTGTGTCTCGTTCGCGGTCCTCGGCAGCTCACACGGCTTCGCGCAATTATCGACATCGTCAGCGCTTCTCCCCCATGAACGCATCGCAGCATCACCAACCCATAGCTTACCAGTCTGCATAGCTAGTTGCCTGAGCACGCCGTGACGACCTTCGGCAGACAACCTTCTTGATGGCCATCCCTGCCGACAGCGTCGTGTGCGCAGGATGCGAGGCGGTACCTTGCCTGAAGGTGCGCGGTCGCGATCCATTCAGAGTATGCGTGGAAGTAAAGAAGCTCGGCTTGCTCAAGCATGTCGCTTCTCGATTCTTGGTCTTCCAATACACGCATAACCAAGGCAGGACGAAGTATTGGTCGCTTCCATATCTATGCATCCGAAATACAGTGTGCAAGCGGATACACACGACACCAAACAAGCATGCGCACCTATCGCCTTGACCGATTCGTAAACTCATACAATCCTACGATGCACTTCAAGAAGCAGCAGCAGCCTGAAGTAGCGCGTCCTGTTTACCCTCTAAATCCGAGCCCGTCGCACGCTCAAGCAACGTCACGAAAGCTCGTCGCTTCTTCGCCGCCTCGTCGTCGCCAGCCAGACGATCCGTCTCAAGTTTGCTCCACAGCTCGCCCATCAACTTTTCGAGCTCTTGGCCCTCTTCAGGCAATCCCAGCTTTCGAAGCGACTGCCTTGTGCGGTCGTCCACGAACGGGTATCCCGCATCCCAGATCCACTGCACCCGTCGGAAAAAGATGTCCAGCCCCGTCTTCCCCAGACCTTTGATGCTGCTTTTCATGTACTCCCGCTCCTTGGGCACGTCCCGGTTGCAGTCTTCTCTGATCTTCTGCATGTTGGTGCCCTCCTCGTCGTCATCTTTGGTGAACTTGTCGAGCACGACATCGGCAACCAACCCGATCTCCTCCGCCGTCTTGGCCTTGTGCTGCGTCCGCGCGTCCCAGAGCGCTTGGTGGTGCTTCTCCTTTCCCGCCGCTTGCACCGCCTTCGCTGAGGTGAAGTTGTAAGGGTCGTTGAGGATTGTGCGGATCGCGCGTACGCCGAGACGGTGGGAGATTGGCCTTGACAGGATCACGGCGCACAGAAGCTCTTCAAAGGGATTCAATGCGCTGGAGGAATAGGTGCGGATGTCGCCGCGGGATTTCACATCTTCCGTTTCGTCGTCAGGCCGACAGAGCTCCTCGGCGTCTTTCGACAGCATGTAATTCAGCAGCTGATGCTGGGAAGGCTCGGATTTGAGCGCGCCGCGGCCGGAGCGGCGGGGAGCTTTTTGCGGATCATCGTGCTGATCGGGTGCTTTCTTGCGCTTCTTGCTTGACTCTTTTGTGGTACTGGGCTTCGCCTCAGATTGCTTTTGGGGTGTGGGTTCGTCTACCGTGTGTTCGTCCTTCGTGTCGCCGTTCATCGGCGCGGACTCCGTAGTAGTGTTCTGCTCTCCAGAGGCATCTTCGGTGTCGGCGGGTTTGGCAGGCTGTGCCTCAGCTTTTGCCTTTGTTGCGCACTTCTTTGGCGCCATTGCGAGAGGATACAAAAGTAATGGAGGACACAAACATGCCTTACACAGGGAAAGTTGGCAATGGGTTCGGCGCCTCAATGCCTGCCTATATGTAGCTTTAAGCTTACCTTCAAATCGTACCTTACAGTGGTGATGTCAGTGGCCCGTATAGCAGAAACACATGCGTATCATCTTCGGAGCTGCAGTTCGTCGATCTACTCCTCAAATGGCATTGTTTCGTGCGGTATAACCGCACATTCACTGCCTTGACCATCGTGGAAGAGTATCGAACGAGCATTCAGGAGAGAAGGTGAATGTACGAAATACATGTAGTTTACACGTGATTCAGAAGAACCCCCACGCTTCCATAACACGTGCTAGCGCTATTGTTTCGTGTGGAGAACCCTGCGACGACACGTCACATGTCGCAAGTAAAGGTTGGCAGTCGCGCCGAACACATTCTTTCCACCTTCACTTCTCACCTCGTTCTTTTTCTTTTCCTCCTTGTAATTGCTGCTTCGCCTCAACATGGCGCCACTCCGCAGCAAAGACACCAACAGCATGGTGCAACCGGCCCGCGAGGCTGCGAAGCGCAGTCATGCTATGGTTGACTTAACCGGTAGCGACGGTGAGGTTGACGACGGACCTGCCTCTAAGGTGCAGAAGAGCGCCAACCGTGGCGACGCGACTCAACAAAGGGTCTCGGATCTTACGACGTATCAGGATCCGCCAACAAGCAGCGCGCGATTGCCCAGCAGCAGTGGCCCCAGCAATTCACAGCGAGTGTACTTCCCAGACGACAGCATCCCCGGAAGCCAACACCACAGTCAATCGGAGCGCGCATTTTGGCTCATGACAGAGGACACAGGCGATGTGGACGAGATAGTAGCTTCGACGCAGGCAGCCGCCGATGCCGATGAGCTGCAACTTTATGGGGACTTGCCAACGAAGATCGTCGGATGTCGATACTACAGAGGAATGGCTAGCGCCGGCGAATACATCCTAATGCGTCGCGAGCCCGGCAACCCGTACGACTCGAATGCGATCCGATGCGACAATGTCGCGGGCCAGCAAATTGGCCACATCCCAAGACGTATGGCCGAAAAGCTGGCCAAGTACATGGATCGCGGATGGGCTTGCTTTGAGGGTCGCCTTGCGGGCAGCATCGGCCAATTCGAATGTCCTCTCGAAGTCAACATCTTTGGCCCTGACCACGGATCCGATGCGGGCAAGGCTTTGGCTGCGGAAATGGTGGCTGATAAGCTACCCACCAAAGCGTTCAAGGAGGCTGAGAGGCGCGAAAAGGAGCGCGAAAAGGAACGCCAGAAGGAGGAGAAACGACGTCTCGCTGAGGCTCGACGTGCAGCCGCCGGTGGGAAAGGTGGACGCATTCCAAGTAGCAGTCAAAACTCCGAGTTGGCTAATCAGACCACCCCAGGCGTGGGCAGTCAACCCATCATGGAGGATCTCGTGGAAGCTTCGCAGCGGGTCAGTGCTCGTGACATTGGGCAGGCGACGGACGATTATGGAATGCAGGAGGAGGCGCTCAGCGAAATGCCAACCATGCCGAAGCCAGCCCGCATCCAGACCGAGATGCTGCCGTACCAACTACAGGCTCTAAAGTGGCTCCTGGACCAGGAAAGTCCACAGCTCCCGCCGCCCGGTTCTAAGGAAGCCGTACAGCTGTGGAAACGCCATGCAACTACTCCCAACGCCTTCACCAACATTGCTACGAACTATTCCATGCCACAAGCACCAACGCTCGCCAGTGGTGGTATATTAGCCGACGACATGGGGCTAGGCAAAACGATCGAGATGATCGCACTCATCGTTGCCGATGCCGAAAAGTCTGGGCGCGGTACGACCCTCATATGCTGCCCGCTCTCTGTAATGACCAACTGGAGCGGTCAGATCGCCCACCATGTCTACGACGGCAAAGCGCTGAAAGTGTACATTTACCATGGAGCTGGCCGTGTCGACATGAAGGCCGAAGACTTCTCGCAGTACGACGTCGTCATCACGACCTACCAGACCCTCGCGAGTGACTACATGCCTCGTGGGAAAGGGAAAGGTGCCCAGCAGCCAGAACGCAAGCTTCGAGCCTCGGGCTTGTATAGCATGGACTGGCGCCGCATCGTGCTCGACGAAGGCCATACCATTCGCAACCCGGTATCGAAGGGTGCGGCGGCTGTGATCGCCGTCATGGCCAAATCGCGTTGGGTGCTCACTGGCACACCGATCGTCAACTCTTTGAAGGATCTCTACTGCTTGCTGAAGTTTATCGGGATCACTGGAGGTCTTCAGACACTGGAAATCTTCAACAGTGTCCTCGTCCGCCCGTTGCGTAAAGGCGACAGCAGCGCAACCGACCTGTTGCACGCTGTTATGACTGCCTTCACTCTGCGCAGAAAGAAGGAGATGAAATTCATTGACCTGAAGCTGCCAAAGCTCGATGAGTATGTGCACCGCATCGACTTCACTGCTAAAGAGCGTGAGCGCTATGAAGCGCTCGTGGCCGAGGCGAAAGGTCAACTCAAGAACGTACAGAAAAAGGCGCCTCAGGAAGGCACGACACGCTCTCAGGCCTTCCAGCATCTGCTCGAGATCTTACTCCGCATGCGCCAGTGCTGTAATCACTGGCAGCTCTGCGGCGAGCGTATCACGAACTTGATGGCACAACTCGAGCAGCAGAAGACAGTGGACCTCACGCCCGAAACCCAAAAGGCCCTACAGGATGTTTTGTCACTGCACATTCAGTCTCAAGAAGATTGCCCCATATGCCTGGAATCACTCGTCAACCCTGTCATCACGACCTGTGGCCACTTCTTCGGACTGGACTGTATCCAGCGCGTCATCGAAACACAGCATAAATGCCCAATGTGTCGTGCCCAGCTCAAGGACGAGAGCGTGCTCGTGCATCCCGCGAACGAGGGTGGAGACGAAGACAAAGACGACGATATGGACCTCACGTCATCGTCGAGCAAGCTTGAAGCCATGATACAGATCCTCCAAGCGACGAAGAACTCCAACAAAGGCGAGAAGACCATCGTTTTCTCACAGTGGACGCGCTTCCTAGACATCGTGGAAGCTCGTCTCAACCGCGAAGGCTTCAAGTTCTGCAGACTCGACGGGACCATGTCCGCTCAAAAACGCGAAACCGCTCTTCACGCTCTAGAGCACGACCCAAAATGCACGATCATGCTTGCCTCTCTCGGCGTCTGCGCCGTCGGCCTCAACCTCACCGCCGCGAACCAAGTCATCTTGAGCGATACGTGGTGGGCGCCCGCCATCGAGGACCAGGCCGTCGACCGTGTGCATCGGCTCGGGCAAAAGAAGGAGACGAGGGTTTTCCGGCTGGTCATGGACCAGTCGATCGAGGAGTCGACCATTGATATCCAGAAGGAGAAGAGGCAGCTGATGAGTCTGGCTTTCTCCGAGAAGGATAACAAGAGGGATAAGGTCAAGTCGAGCCGCGGTCGCTTGGCGGATATCCAGAGACTGTTGTCCTAAGGTACGCCAGCGGATGATGCTGATGATGGGAGATGGGCCGAAGTGCTTTCAAGACAGGCGGGTGATGCTGATGATGCGTGATGAGCCGAAGTGCTTCAACATGAGCAGATGCTGCTGAAGACGGAATGAGCCGAAGTGCTTTCAACACAAGCAGATGCTGCTGATGATGTAAAATGAGCCGAAGTGCTTTTGACATGATCAGATGCTGCTGAAGATGCGAGATGAGCTGAAGTGCTTTCAACACAAGCAGATGCTGCTGGTAATGTGAGATGATGCGAGATGAGCCGAAGCGCTTTCAATGTTGTTTGCGATATATACCCCCTTATGTACATTTAGCGTACGACGATGTAAAACAAGGAATGTGTTCTCTTCCTCACGGTTCTGCATTGACAGAAGACCAGCGTGTTTGCCTCTCTACCATCTGAGTTGTTTCAAGTCAGAGCGATGCCTTCCAAAGATCATACCATTCACCGCACTCTCAACGTCACGGCTCGGCGCTATGTGTTGCAAACGGCAGGAAGTCAAAGGATGCTTCTCGCCGACCAGACGAATATATCTACGCATGTTCGACCCACCTGGAGGGAGCTGAAACTACTCACCACCAAACATGAGCGCGGTTCGAACCCAACTCGCGCGTGGAGGAACGTTCTTCACCAATCGAGCCCCCCAAATCCCTTTTCGCTACGTCGACGAAGGACAAGGCGGCACGCTCTACTTCCGGGATCCAACGACAGCGAACCAGCCACCGCGCTGGTCCAAGGCCGAGCGTGAATCGATTCCTTACGTCGGGACATACAGCGTCCGGACTTGTGTCGGTGTGTACTTCGCCATCGACGACAGGCGCTGTTTCCTCGCGCATATCAACGCGTACCGGCGCGTGGGTTGGGTGGGTATACCGGGTCGGCATGTGACGGCGAAGCAGGGCGAGTGGTTCACAGGGAAGGTGGTCAGGATGTTGCGGCATGAGGCGGCTTGGCATGATTGGCGGCCGGATGTGGCGAGGTCGAGGATTCTGGAGTCGTTGATCATGGTTTGTCCTGAGCCGGGATGGGAGGACGAAGAGCAGACGGGCGTCAGTCCCCAGAAGGAGAAAGGGGTGGTCTCGGAGAAGTTGACGAGTTGCTATGTCATGGAAGGGATCAAGCAATTCTTGCAGGTTGAGGGCTCATTGGAGAGGAAGGATGGGTTCGTGGTCGGGCATGGGAATGGGTACAAGGAGTTGTTGTCGTTCGATCCGAACAGGTGGCGCGTTGACAACTTCATACATCATCCGGAGCTGCAGAAGTATAAGCCAATATACGAGCCGGTGGCGCTGGGCTATAACTGGATGCTGGAGTTGCCCGGGTATCTTGAAGCCGATTGAGCCTCCATTGGTGGTTGAATACAGGCCACTCCGTCGGCTGGCAGCGATCTTTGCCTTGCTATATTATGACCTCAGGACTACCGGCTAATCCCATCATTCAAGATGTGCGTCTTGGTCGAAGAGGGTGGTCGCATTTAGCATGTTCGAGCAGCGGAGGGTGGTCGCATTCAGCATCCGGTATTCAAGACAGTGGTGCGGCCCTGAGAGCCATCGGTCATTTTTTGTCATTTGGTGGTCGAGGACATTTCAGTCCGCCCAAAGCCTCCAGTCCATATTCCAAAGGAGATGCAGCCGTCTGAAGGCTTTCTACTCGGTTTTTTGAGGCAAGTTCTAGCATCTAGAACGATGGTCAACCAGAGTCCAATCGGCACACAAAGGGGGAGTGATGGGGCTGTTGATATGCTGTCATTGCTTGCAACGAAAGTGACTCGCAAGTCGACTCTCTGCCAGCGAGAAGAGCTTATAGCACAGGTACCTAGTATTTATGTCATGGTGTATAAATATGGGAGTGTAGTCTTGCGGTGATGAAGTACACATGCATCGCCTCCGTTGGTCCGTGCCCATGCCCATCTCTTCCGCCACTGCAGACACGATACGTACTAACCGTACCGTCTCACAGACTCCCATCCATCACTTCACGCCCCGTACCTCCGTATATGACCCTGCTTTGGTTATTACTGAGACCGTCACTCTGCATAAGACTGTCGCGAGGTGCACGAGAAGTAGCACACCTGATGCGTTGTTTTTTCGGCCGCCATCCTGACGACATCTGCCTCACTGGCGAGCCGATCTCGCAGCGACACGATCAGACTGATGATGAGACTGGAGCCAGTATCGGAACTCATCTATGCTCAGCGGCAGGTTTGCAGCATCATCTGAAGCACATAAGTAGCGCTGCTTGCCCAACATTAAGGGTGGATGAAGGGGCATACGATGTGATGAAGGTAATGGCCTCGTCATTACACCTGGTCTTCATGAGACGCAGCGGAGCCCGGCGGGAACATACATGTGTTTCTTCTGTAAAGATCAAGGTGGTCAGGAAAGAAGAACCTCGTGGCAGCGAAAATGGGATTTCATGGCTGGTACGAGCGGCAGGTACAGTCTTCCCTTAGGCTTCTGCTTCCACCTTCTGTGCCGGAGAGTGTCCTCCCTTAAGAACATTACTTTATTCTCTCTGAGTACCTGTACTGAGATTGTTACCGATCTGGCATCTTCCTACCGCCGTTCCTAATCATTTCATTCCAATACTGCAGAGAATATCAGAAACCTATTCAGCATGAGGTCAGAGCCTTTAGCAACACCACCGCACGAAATCTCCAGCAAGCAGCTCAATGGCGCGCTCCACCCAGAGCCAAAGCAGCACTACGCCACTCTGGACGGAGCGGAACAGCAACCAGTCCAAACTCAGAACAAGGTGACTGCGCAGCAGACCTCAGGCACACTGCAGGTCGCACTGCAAAATCAGACGACATCCAGTACTGTCTACGCGTACATCAGTATGTCATAGTATGCTGCCTTGGGTCGCTTCGTCCGTAGCTGATCTTCTCCGAGCCGGGCAAGCCATCAGCAATAATAATGCGTTGGTCTTGATCCAAGCGGATGCTAAGACACCTTATTACCCTCCCAGTCCCTCATCTACCGGCACGCCAGTAAACGCAAACATCTCGATCCCCCTTGGTGCGCCCGGGAACACAGTCACTGCCACTATCCCACAGATGGCGGGAGGCCGGATCTGGTTCTCCATCGGCGCTCCTCTCCTCTTCTACCTCAATCCAGGACCGGGACTCGTCGAGCCATCCGTGTTCAATCACAAGGACCCCAACATCAACACCAACTTCGGCTTTGGCGAGTTCACGTTCAACGCTTCCCAGGTGTTTGTGAACATCAGCTACGTCGACTTCGTCGGCCCACCAATCTCTCTGACCCTGGCGGATACCTACGGTACGAAACAGCACGTCTCCGGTCTGCCAGCGAACGGCTTGCAAACTGTCGCTAGCGGATTGACTGCGCAGACGCAGAAGGACGGCCGACGCTGGAGCTCATTGATCGTCAACAACAGCAACGGTGAACTGCTGCGCGTCCTGAGCCCGAATTCCGGCATCCTATTGAATCCGACCTGGTTCCAGACGTACTGGACCGACTACGTAAATCAAGTCTACACGCAATACACGAATCAAAAGCTCACCGTCGACACCCAAGCCTCTTACGGCAACGTAGCCGGTCAAGTGGGCTCGAAGGGAAACCTGAACTTCGGTAACGGTGGCCTCTTCCCCAAGCCGACCTCGGCGGACATCTTCAGCTGCTCGACGGGTCCCTTCGCCACCGGTAGCAATGCTCAGACCAACACGATCATCCCTCGATTGGCCGCGGCGTTCAATCGGAGCACCCTGCTGCTCTCGAACGACACGCCTGACGGCAGCAATCCATCTCAGTACTACCAGAACGCCATCACGAATGTAAGTCAGGTGGTGGAATGCACCTTCAGTCCGCCGCGCTAACGCGGAGAAGCACTATGCTCGCATACTCCATGCCACGAGCCTGGACGGCACGGGGTACGCCTTCCCATACGACGATGTCACGCCTGATGGAGGTGCTCCGCAAGAAGGTGCGGTCTTCAGCTCCTCACCTACGCTGCTGACTGTCGCTGTGGGTGGAAACAATGCTTACAAGGCCTGATCGGGACACAATTCATGGCGTGAGAGACCTTGTCCTCAAGTAGCATATTGACTCCGTGAGTGTGTACCTATACAGAATGTCTGTTTGCATGAAAGCAAATGGGTATCGCCCTAATGCACTAACGCCGCGCTCGAACGAATACAGTAAAGGAGACACTCGTTCAGGCGTGGAGTGAGTCGTCGAAGGGATTCAGCGCTGCACGAGTACTGCCGACAAGCTGACGCCGAAGAACCTCCGCCTTGCTCTCCTTCGCGGACGCAACCTTTCTCGGTCGGGTTGAAGAGCTCGCTGACGCTCGGAGAAAAGGTTTGTAGCTCGCATGATCACTTAAGCCTTCAACATCAGCGTTTCCGAACGATATGAGCTTTGCCCGCCTCACGTCCTCCTCTGTCTCCGGCATCATGGCGATGTCGGTGCCTAACCGCTCCTTGAGCGCCTCGGTAGCCTCTTCATCGCGCCTGCGTAGCTTTCTCTCATGACGAAAACCAGTGCGCATCCTCCTGTTGGCAGTCCATGGATCATCCCAATCTCGCTCCCGCGCTCTATACAGCTCCTCGATGCGCTTCGTATTGTTCCTCACCAGCGCCTTCTCATCCGCCTTGCCCTCCAACTGCGCAAATGCATCCTCCCTCCTCCTCTCGCGCTCCTCAGCCGTGAGGATCGGCACGCCATTCTCACCTTCCCTCACTTTATCCAACGGCTCCCCATAATCTCGCGCCTTGCCGCCTTCGGTAACGACATACGCCGTGTTCTTAGGATCGGTCCTGATCTCCAACACCCCTCCGCACGCGACGTGCTTCATCCGGAAATTCCAGATCGGCGTGCTGTAATAGTAGCCCACCTTCTTCTTCTCCGCGTTGAAGCGAACGCCTTGGCCGATGATGGCGTGCGGCTTGCACCTGTGGCACCAGACGGCGTAGGGCATCTCGAAGCGGACGGTCTGCGTGCCATCTTTTCGTAGCGTGCCCGGTGCGCGTCGCTGGTGTAGTTTGTTGCCCGAGATGGTGCCTTCGAGCTCCGGCGGCACATATCTGCCGTTGCCAAAGCCCTGCATGGCGCTGCCTTTCGATAGTTGGAAGCAATGGTTTGCAGCCTGAGCGACTGCAAGCTCCAGATATCCTCGGATCGGTCGAGTCTTACGTCGCCATATGGACGCTGAATGCTGAGTTGTCAATGCCCGTACCCGGCTGGTAGGCCTTGTATTGCTGAAGCGAATGTTGAAGTGGGATGGTGACTGCCCTATGTAAGAGACACTGGCTCGTGCGCCTCAGCCGCGCCACAGTACGCCACACTCGTGACCTTGGCTTTTCTACGTCATGTTATTCTTTTCGAGATCGCTCGTGCGGGACTCTCATTCCACTTTCTCACCATTCGCCTGTAATCTCTACTCGCCGCCGGAACACACTTGTCGAACGAAGAAACTTCAACAAACCAAGCACCATGGCGACTCTCGCACAATCGCAGCCCGCTGCTCCAACCATGAACGCCTCCTCCCACCCATTCACCTGCAATACCTGCCAGGTCGCCTTCCGCTCCAGCGAGCTCCAAAGGACTCACATGCAGAGCGACTGGCACCGATACAACCTCAAGCGTCGCGTCGCCTCGTTGCCGCCTTTGGCATCCGAGGTCTTCGCCGAAAAAGTCCTGGCGAACAAAGCGACCGCAGCCGCCACCGCAGCGCGTGCGAGCTTCGAGAAGATATGTGAGGCCTGCGACAAAACGTACTATAGCGAAAATGCATACGTCAACCATTTGGGTAGCCAGAAACACAGGCTGTTAGACGCTCGGCTCCGGGCGATTGGGGGCAACGAGACGGAAAGCGTGACCGACTCTACCTTTTCGCTCGGCGAGCCTATCGAGACTGCCAGTACTACTGCAAGTACTGTGACGGAGCGACCGGATTCCCGGGCGGAAGAGGAGTTTGAAGAGGTGGTGGAAGGGATCAGGAAAGTAGGCGTGGATGAGGCGCTGGAGGAGGCACCTTCAGATCCGGTGCCAACCCGGCCTTCAGTGCCAACCCCGTCCAGAGCAGCACCACCTGAGGTCCACGCTGGAGAGACCATGGATGAAGATACCGACTATGAGCACAAAGCGAACTTGCAGCAGTGTCTGTTCTGCAATTACGTCTCTCCGACCCTTGATCTCAACATCAACCACATGTCGCGTCAGCATGGCTTTTTCGTTCCGGAGCAAGAGTTCTTGGTCGACCTTGCCGGATTGTTAAGCTACCTCTCCGAGACGATTGCCGTGCTGCATCAGTGTCTGTATTGCCACAAAACCGTGCACACGACCACTGGCGTGCAGACCCACATGCGCGATCGCGGCCACTGCATGATCGCGTACAGCACTGAGGACGAACAGATGGATGTGGGCGAGTTCTACGACTTCCGCTCGACGTATTCAGACGAGGAGATTGAGGATGACGGCGACAATGCCAACGGTGGCGTCAGCCTCGGTGTCAAGAGGGCCGTCAAGACGACGATCGAGGGCGAACAGGGCGAGGCCATGGACGTGGATGGTGACGAAGAAGGGTGGGAGAGCGATAGCTCATTGTCATCCGTGCCCACTGACGAGATCACCTCTGTCCCGATCGAGCACCAAGAGCACAAATACGCGAAGCTCGACCTGCACCGACATCACTCGCACTCCGACCCGAGACCTCACAAGCACAGCGATGGCTTCCACTCGCATGCGCACCACACCCCTCGTGCCGTTTACCACGATGACTACGAACTCCACCTCCCATCCGGCCGCACGGCGGGCCACCGGAGCCTGAGAACATATTACCGCCAGAACCTGCGCAACTATCCCACAGCCGAGGAGCGTGCCGAGCAACGAATGATCGAAGACGGTCGCCACGACTCGGATGCGGACGACGAAGACACGAGCCAGTCGACCGAGGTGAACGATACCGGCCGTGGCCGGCAAGTGGTCACCCGTGCGAATGGCGGGTTGGGCATGCTGGGCGTGAGCGAGCCGAAGAAGCGTGAGGCTCGCGCACTGGAGAAGCGCGAGCAGAAGCGACAGCAGCGAGCCCAAAACCGGTACCAAGCGGGCAATGAGAAGAGGGGCAATTTCCAGAAGCACTTCAGGGATCCATTGCTGCAGTAGTGGTCGGGGGCCATGGCATGGAGGGGGTTGGCGTACGGGTATATTGGTCTGGGTGTCTTGGGCAGAAGGATTATTCTGTTGAAGCGATGCTAGGTATGGTACCCAATAACGCGGGTATGAGTGAGGTATGCATATGCACAGATATGAATGAATGCCCAGTCGACGGTCAGTGAAGTCTGAATACCACTGTTCATGGATCACAGTTCGAATTGCTTCACCGCCCACTTTCCCTGTCCTACATTGGAGCATTCGATTGCCTCGCCAGTGTGTAAACTTCGGGCTTGGCACGGGCGGCGGGTCAACGGCGCGGGACCGCTTAGCCTTACGCCTTCCCGCACGTCCATATGAACCTGAGGTGTCACCGACGGCAACTTCCCGCCGTGGCCCACATCTCCCAACCTCTGGTCACCTCATCAGTGAATCTTGGTTCAGCGGATGCTCGGGCAAACACGCACGCACTGTAGGCAATCTTTTCTTGGGAAATTCTCCGGACCCCTTGGAGAAAGGTGTTTGCCGCACTCCAAAGCTACCTTTCTCCATCTCTACTTCTCACCATGGATCTACTGCGGCTGGAGCAACAACGCCAGGCTCTGGAGGAGAACCTTCTGAAGTTGAGGCAGAGTCTGAAGTACTGGCAAACATTCGAAGCGGAGTACGAGGGCTTGAAGGAGGAGATTGAGGCCGATCCTGCCGCTGTGGACAGCGAGCCCGGACTCACCCATTTGTCAAAGACGTACGACGGCGAGCTCGTCGATGAAAAGGTCATCCGTGAACTCGCCGGTATCGACAAGGATTCGCCACGCTCGCCTCGCCAGATTGTGCGGGATATCGAACGCCGACAGGAGTATGTGCAGAAGAATCTCGAGACCATCCAGCGCCGTTTCTTCGAGGCGGAAGCGAAGCTTGAAGAGTTTGACTTCGCTGCCACGAGGGACAGTAACACCGGCCTTCCTTTGACTGAAATTCACGAGGAACTCGACGATGACGACAATGTTATCTCAAGCCGACTTTCGCAACCCACGAGTGAACAGGCGAACTTGGTAGAGTCGCTCAAAAAGGCCGGACTGACCGACGATGACTTGCGTGAAGTCTCGGAAGACAAAGTCAAGGAGCCGCTGAAGTCCGCTATCACGTACGCGAGTCCGCCTATTACACCCGTCCCAACAACGTTAAGCGGTAAATCCACAATTGAGCCGCCGATAACCAATGGAGATCCTCCGCATGAGGATGGCATCCCTGAACGGCCCCAAATCCGGAAGAAGTCCGTTTCTTTCACCGCAGATACGAAGGAGCCGCCGGAGATAGTGCGCTTGGACTCCGACGATGGGAAGAAGTCTGTTTCTTTTGCCGACAAGGTCGCGGTGGCGCCTGCTGCTTCCCTTCCCGATACCCGGACAGTACAATTTTCGCCCACGGTCGAAGAGATACCGGCTCAGCCGTTAGTCACGACTTCAC
>Ga0268244_10000140_pt1 | contig 30813 bp, 27 predicted proteins | sample AgamicMgSfe_FD_200258 | JGI IMG/M metagenome (GOLD analysis project Ga0268244, IMG submission 200258) | Agave microbial communities from Guanajuato, Mexico - Mg.Sf.e (v2) (version 2) | ecosystem: Host-associated > Plants > Phyllosphere > Phylloplane/Leaf | place: Guanajuato, Mexico | collected... | reverse complement strand
AAGATCATAATAAGCGCACAGTCAACACAAACGCGGTGTATCTGCATCCAGTACACGATCGCGATTGATGATTCGATTCATCATCAATTCACACACGATAGCTAACCCTAGTACTCCCGGGTCCCGGCTCCCGGCTCAGGTATACAATACATCGAACACAAATACATCGTACCGCCCTTCTACCGCGGACCCTCTTCCGCGGCAGCATCATCCTTCCCCGGCTGCTCATGCTTGCTCTTCTCCAACATGGCACGGAAATCCGCGTTGCTCTTCCCACCGCCACCGCCACCCACACCCACACCATCACCCTCCACCGTTCCACCACCCACACCGCGTGCGGCCGACGAACCAAGCCCACCTCTCTTGAAACCTAAGCCACCTCTCCTTCCACCGCCTCGCTGACCAGGTCTCGCCACACTCGTGGGCCTCATCGCGGTATGGGAAAAGCCAGGAGCTGCCGGGCCACTTGCTGACGACGAAAGCCCACCTCCACCTCCACCTCCACCATCACCACCCTGCCTCCTTCGGACCTTCGAGAGCAAGTCCGCCACATCACCCGTCTTGACTTCCTCCCCCAAACCCGAACAATCCACCCCCTGTCTCACATTGAACGCATCTTGCACCTGGGCAAACTCCACAATCGCCCCGTGATCCTGCCTCCGGAGCTGGATCTTCACAATCGGACCGAACTGCTCCATCGCCGCACGGATGCGCGCGTCGTTGACCGTGTCCGGTAGGTTGAAGATCGCAATCTTCCGCTCTTTCGTCGTCTTGAAGGCCTCGTCCACCCCAGCTGTCGCAGGCGCCGAAGTCATCGAAACGTCGGAGCCACGCCTTCCGTTAAGGGTACTCGCCGGTTCTGGCGAAGCGGACGCCGCAACCTTTACGATGACATCCGTCTTCCGAGCCTTGTCCATAGGCGCTGCTCCTCCCTTTGGGGTTGCCATCTCCACCTGCAGGATCCGATCTTTGAGCGGCTTGTTATTGGCCGCCAGTGCCGCGTTGGCCTCGTCTGCGCTCGAGAAGACGATGAAGCCCGTTCCAGTCCGCCTGTTGTTGACCAGCTTAAGCAAATTCGTCTTGACCACCTCGCCGTACTGTGAAAAGAACCCCTTGATCTCATCCTCACTCGCCTTGTGATCGATGTTCTTGACGAACAATTCCCTCCCCTCGGCCTGTGCCCCAGCCCGTTGTTTCTTGGCCTCGGGGTTCGAGATCTTGGCCAGGAGACGATGCTGCCCGTCCAACATCTTGCCATCCATAGCCGCCTCGGCCGCTCGAGCCATGGTCTCGGTCATGAACTGCACGTAGCAAAATCGGCGCCTGCTGTTGTATTTCAAGTTGGGAAGGCGCACGCTCACAATCTCTCCGTAGCTGTCGAAGAGCTTGCGGATGGCCGGCTCGTCAAACTCGGGCGGGTAGTTGGTCACGTACAGTGTGCTTTGGCTGCCGCTGGCGATGGTGACTTCGTGACCGTCGATCTCACGCCCGTTGCGGGTCTGCGCAGCAAGGACATCTTCGTGCGACGTGAACTCTACTGTGGCAGTAGCACTGTTCTTGGCCGCGTCCTGCATGATGCTGATCGACAACGGGGCACCGACATCGCGGAAGAATCTCTTGATATCCAACTCGTGCACATCGATAGGCAGATTGCGAACAGTTATTGTATTGTGTTCACGATCACGCTTGATCTGCGCACTCGCGGAAGCGGATGTCCCGGTGTTCGTAGCTGCAGACGCTAAATCCGGCTCCTTCTTCGTTTTCTTGTGGCTGTCCCCATTGAGAAGTGCATCATCAGCTTTCCTCTTATCACCAGAAGCAGGAGCAGCCTGCCCCTCGACCACAGCTGGCTGGTTTTGCGTCGAGATGTCCGCGGCAGCCTCCGCCTCCTTGGCGCGCCTAGCCGCCAGATGCTTTGAGAACTGTCTCGCCTCAATCAGCGCAGCCTGCAGTTTCTCACTCGACTCATGCTGCTGGAAATGATTCAAGTACGTCTCCAACATCCTTTCTGGCGAATCGAGGTTGCGTTGCGAGAGTGCCTGCTGTATGACCGCCGTAGCCAGGTGTGGCCCGTTCTCGAGTGTCTCGACACGGTGCGCGTCCGACAGGCGATCACTTCCCCACAGCATTAGCTCCCAGGCGTACCACATAGTCCAGAAAAGGAAGGAGTCCTTGTGCATTGGCACTAGCCGCTTGTAGATCTCCCGCGCTTCATTGAAGCGTCTGGCTTCACTCAAAAACTTAGTCTGAATCATCTCAAGCCGGAGCAGTGGGTCACCCTTGAACTCCGTGCCGTAGAGTGTCTGACCAGCTTGCTGTATGTCCTCAATGGCCATGGTGATGCCAACCTCAGCGGTGTCCAGATCGTCTTCGGTACAATTAGGACTGAAGGCGTGGCGGCGTAGGTAGCTGCACCACTGCTGGAGGACTTTCATTAGCTCTTCCAAGCCCCCGACGTCCAGTAGGCCAGAGTTAGTCGCGCGGTGCTTTGTAGCTTCTATGTCGGTGTGAGGTTTACCCTCGACATCCGAGCGGAGAATGCGTGTTGCCCAGAGATCGCCGGACCACGGGCAGTGTCGTGTAGCACGTTCGAGCAGTAGTAGGACTGAAGCGGAAGCGTTGCTGGTCATGGCGAAGTCTATGTAGTCAAGCCACCACTCGGTATGAGTGGGGAAGTGGAGCAGCGCACGCTCGTGTAACGCGCAGCGGAGTTCGACATCGAAAGGTCCAGCCTTCCTACGCTTACTCTCCCACTTCAGATACGCCACAAAGCCGTCGAAGATAGCGCTCTTATCGCCTGAATCAATCGCTCGTTGCAAGCTGAGCTCATGCTCTTGGCGTAAACCCATCTGCCTTCTCGCGGGTTCAGCAAGCTCGTTGACTTCAGCCATGATACCCTCCCAATCGTTGCCTTCGAAGCGGTTGACGATCGGCCAGAACATCTGTGCTGTCTCCGCGGAGCTAGCATGCGGTATCCGCAGGCGCTGTATGAACATATCCCGCACACGCTGTACGTCAGCGGGAGAAGGCGAGGCTGGCAGATCTTGCTCTACCGACTCAGCGTAGCGGTTCCAAAGAAAGTGGCTCTGGTCGATGCGCCACTGAAGCGACGTTGCAGCCTGCTCAAGCACATTGGCAAGCATATCGCGGGTAAAAAGCTCTCGACAGACCTCCTTGTCTTCTTCGCTCCATCCTGTTTGATGTGCGCCTTCAACATCGTTGCAGGCTGCGTAATTCGACGATATCCATTCTGCATAAGCTTGCCACAGCTTCACGGACATGGGCTCGTCCTGAACTGCTTTCTGAAACTGCTCGGTCACCGCGATGCGCTCTTCGCTGGTCTGCGCGAGCACCCTCTCGTCGGAGAGCCAGTCCAGCCAGATATTCTCGCCGACAGCAAAGCGGGTGTCCATGGCCTCACGCGCCTGACGTAGCTCGGCGAGCAGGCCGTAGCTACGGGGGTCTTGTGGTGCTGAGTTGTCAGCATTTGCGGTTGGGGAGACGTGAGACAGGAAGCCTTTGTGTAGCAAGTCGATCAGCTGTACATGTGAGTCGTAGGCGTACGAGTTTTGGGTAAGATAGTTAAGCAGATCGGTAACGGTTTGCGACTCGGTGGGGGTCAGCGCGCTCGAAATGAAGCTGCGCGGAGGCGGCGTTTGTGCGGGTGCTTCTGCCATGGTTCGATCTGCCAGCGACTGTCCGGATGAGCTGCGATTGAGATGCGGCGGGTGGGTCGCGGGTGCTGTCAAAGATGGCGAGCGCTGTGGTTCAGTCATAGAGTGGTGACGCAGGTTGTCGGGAGATTGTGTGCGCACCGTTTGGTGGCGGTGTTGCATGGACGCCAAGTCTGAAAACGGGAGGCGTAGGTCAGCAAACCGCACCTACGCGCCAAGACGAACAACGAAAACTCACCAGGCAAAGTCTCCAGATGCGGTCTCGATGAAGCTCGAGGCGAGATTAGAGGGCGCGAAGGGCTCTGCGAGTGCCCATATCTTCCAGACGAATCGGGTGGTGCTGGTGAAGGGTCGCTGGTGGGTGGCAGTGTTTGCTGTTGCTGGAAGAGCCGAAAGGCCGGTCCTGTCTCGGAAATGGGCTGCAATGGGGTTCCTCCGTGCACGCGTTCCAGCACAGCACCTCCGTCCGCCGGTCGAGGGACGTTGTTGGAAGCACGTATATCGCGTTCAGGCGAGCGAGTGACCTCTTGGCTCAAGCTGGAGGAGGTCCGCTTCCCACCACCCGCAGGTCGCACGGTCCTCAACGACTTGCGTTGCGAAGCACCCGCGATCGCAGTCGAGGGGGGAGTGGAAGCATCGCTGGAAGAAGCGCTGTCGGGCGATAGCAAGGCGTTGATGTTCATTATGCCATCACTTATATACGGCGGCCGCAGTTGGCAGATCAGGCGTGGCGGTTGACTCGAGTTCCAGGCTTTGCAGAGGGAAGAAGCTTTCGCTGTGCCTCAGGCTGTAGACCCCTGAGGCAGGGATAACAGCACCGTCAGAGTACGAGGACCGGACACAGTACATGTACGTAGGAGGTGTAACAACATATCACTCTCGGAGGATAGACAATGGCGAACAAACCACAAGTGTAAACAAGCAAATGTGTAGGTAGCGACGAGACGGAACGTGTCGGCACATACATATACATAGTATGTACGCCAGGGTGCAGGAGCGTCGGGGCTGAACGGTACTTTTTCATGCGAAAAACATCCACCTATCGATTCGGCTGTTACTTCTGGCGGATGAGATCCGTGACTACGATTGATGAGTAGCGCAGCCTGTAGCAACTGGCATGATTGCCGGCGATGTCGAATGTATACAGGTGTCTCCAAACTGTTTCAAAGCACGATCGGGCCGTTGGCCTCGGGAGGAAGGTTGAAGAACGCGCCAAGGCCGCCGGCTACTCCCGTTCAAGGAGATACAGGAGGAGACCTCAACTGGTGATCAATCGATCTCTCGACTGTCGACGGTGATAACTGATAGTCATGAGTCTATCAGCGCCTTCGTGGCGAATAGCTCCACGATGCAAGCTTCCCCACACACTCACAAATCACGCTGATGACTGACCATATACGCTCTCAGGCCTCTTCTGCAACAACCTTCCGGTCCGATCACGTGCGCTCCAGCAACGACGTGCCTCCATGTTCGGCGGCCGCGGCAACGACGGTCGCAGCCCAGACAACGGCAGCAGCGCCAGCAATAGTGACCAAACGTCCTCGTCCGCACCCTCGCGACCCAACCCTGTCTTAGAAGAGTATCGCCGCCGTAATCCGGGCGCAAACTCCACACCAGAGCAGCAAGGTGCATCGATGCAAGCAGGCGATTTGTCTGCCTCCTCTGTCTTCGAAGACGAACGTCGTACCCAGGTGCAAATCAATCAGGAAGATGCCACGAAATCAGCAGGCGATGACTCCGGGCCGGGGGGCGGCAAAGCCCGCGATCCCTCTAACCTCACCCGCGTCCTAGACCCCAACCCCAACGCACGCGAGCGCTTCGAGCGCAAAAGAGTCATCCAAGCCATCCGCAGAGGCGGCCGTCTCAACCGCGAGCAGTTCCGGAAGCGCACCGAGCGCGAACACACCTCCAAGAGTCACAACATGAAGACTTCGGTCAAGAAGCTCGGGATGCTGGCGCGGCAGATTGCAGGTAAGACGGTCGACGAGGCGATCGCGCAGATGCGGTTCAGTAAGAAGAAGGTTGCGATCGAGGTGATGAAGCAATTGGAGCTTGCGCGGGACGAGGCCGTGACGATGCGAGGGATGGGGTTGGGCGCTGTGAGTGTGGATGATGACCGGGCCACGCATCTCAAGGATGCCTCTGCGCGTGTGTCTGGAATGGCGCCCACTGCTGCAGCGACGGGCACCGCGAAGGCCAAGGCCGGCACGGCGTTGCAGATCCAGCTCAAAGACGGCAAGCGCCATACCGTCTCCGACGCCAGCACCATGTACGTCGATCAAGCATGGGTCGGACGCGGGCCGTTTGGTAGATTGCCGGATTATCGCGCCAGAGGTCAAGTCAATTACATGCGTACGCCGTGGACCAGTTTGACGGTCATGTTGAAGGAGGAGAAGACGAGAGTGAGGGAGTATGAGGAGCGGGAAGAGAAGAGGCGGAAGCAGATCAAACTGTGGACGCAGCTGCCCGACAGGCCGGTACAATGGCAGAGGCAGTGGTATGGATTTTAAGTCATCTTTACGGTGAGGAGGGATAGTACGCAAAGAAAGCGTGAGTGCTTGGTGTAGTACTAGAAAGTGGCTGTATCAACGATTCCTGTCCTTGTACACTATTGCCCTTCATCTCGGCCGAGACACAGCCTGCGCGTCACTTTCTCATCTAAATCAGCTCCAACCACGCCATCATCCTCTCCGCCGAGCAGTCCATAACCATCACAGCCTCATCCTCCTCTTTTGCCTTACTCCCCGTCCTCCTCCGCCCAGCATGCGCCACTCTAGCCCGTCTAGCCTCGATCCCTTTTTCTACCGCCTTTCTCAACTTCCCACCAATCCTGGCATCACCACCTTCCCCCGATATGCCCCTCAATAATCCTTCAATTAGCAAACTGCACTTCGCATTATCCACCGCGCCCGCACCATTCGCCGCAAACGGAGCATACCACTTCCCGAAACCCTCCGCGGTCAACGACGCCTCCGTATATGCCGGTGCGGTCGCGGCAAGTAATGGGCGCAACAGCATGCAGCTCAGATTCGTCTGCGCACGAGCCGTAAGGTAGGGTTTCGACGGGAGGACAAAAGCCTGGAACACCGGCAGTGGCAAGGGCCGTAGAAACTCGGTGTACAAGTCTAGAAGATCTTCGGTATCGACAAAGAGAGCTGGGTACTTGGCGCAGAAGGTAAAGAGCAGGGCGAGGAGGCGCTGGCGGAGACGGATCGAGTCTGGGCCGCCGTAGGCTTGAATGGGCCAGGTGTGAGGTGAGCTTGCGAGAGAAGTGTCGACATCTTGGTCGCTCCGCGCGTCTTCTGCTTCGTCGTCATCGGATGCAGCTCGGCTCGGAAAAGCTGTCGCGGATCGAGACCTCGTCGTGATCTCCCGGCTTTGCGGCGAGTCACCATTGTCGGAATCGTCACCGGAGTAATCCCCGTACTCTCCATTCTCCAGATCGAGCTTCTTACGCTTCGAAGACCACGCTCCCTCGTCGCCCTTCCGATTCTTCGGACCTTGCGTCTCATTCTTCCACACCTCGCCAAACTCTGCTAGACTCTTGTGCGAGCCGTCGGCCAAGATGGCGCGTAGGAGACGACGTTTGTTGTTCCGACCTTCGCCAATCGGGGAAAGGTACTGCGCTAGCATACTGTCGCTCCCGTCCTCAGAGTGATCGAAGATCGCGAGATCGTCGGAGAGCACATCCAGCATGAACTCCAGCCATAGTTTCCAGCGGTCCCAACGACGCTTATGCACAACCGAGCAATTCAAAGCCCAGCCGAACATACTCCAGAAGTCTGCGGCTTGATTCCAGAGGGACTCTTTACTCGCGTACGGAGAGCGAATGTCACCGGGTTGGTCGTCTTCATCATTCCTGCGGTGATCGATATCGTGCTGTCGGATTCGGACCCTTTTAGTTCGAGAGGAGCTGAGGCTGTCGAGGCATGTAAAAGCCTTATTCAGACCGCTGCGTCTTGGGCCTACAAGAGCGTTGACGTGCCGGAGGTAGCGTAAAGCCTCATCTGATGCGATCTGCTTGTCTCGACTTTTCGTGCGTGTGGTGAGCTGGGGGTGAACGGCTAAGGTTGCGGTCAGCGCTAGATGTTGTGCAGGTGGTATGTAACAGGTGTGAGTAGAGCTTGTGCCGGATGTCAAAGTGTTGAAGAGCAGAGAAAGCGCTTGGGCGTAGAGTTGCTCCTCGAAACAAACAGTGCAATGATTTAGTAGTTGAGCTGGTACAGAATTGACGGTCCGGTGGGAACGATCGACTGTAGCGGTTTGGACCATGATTATTTCAACCTATGTCCTCTGGATTCCTGACATGGATACCGTGACATAACTTCGCCTTACTTTTGCTCAATGGGATTTATCGATCGGTTGATGTTCGTCGTTCAAGTGAATGTCGCTGCGCGTGCAGCCGCGTTTCGCGTGTTCTTGGCATTCACGACAGCACGTGACTACTCAACAATATGCCTTCGACTTCATACCGTACTCTTTCAAGTCCTTCCCCAGCTACCAACATACAACAACCATAAGCATACACTAGCTCGACTGCCTCAAGCGACATTCACGACCTCACCAATTCTACGCGGTCATCGCGCGCAATCGCTACCATGCCCAAGTTCTTTTGCGACTACTGCGACGTCTACCTGACGCATGACAGCATGTCAGTCCGTAAAGCGCACAATAGCGGCCGCAACCACCTGCGCAACGTCGTCGACTACTATCAGCAGATTGGCCACGAAAAAGCTCAGTCCGTCATCGACTCCATCACCTCGTCATATGCGGCGGAAGGACAAAGCGGTAGCAACCCCATGTTGCCGCAGAATCAGATGGGCCCTGGTATGGGTGCGCCAGGAGCTGGGCCGCCGGGGTTTGGACCTCCAGGGTTTGGGCCACCACCGCCGCTAGGTGCTTTTGGGGGAGCGCCGCCGCCCGGTATGTCCTTACTCCGCGGGTGAAAGGATCGAGTGGGAGCGAGGGAGCAATGGAAGACGTGGAACGAGGCTGACCGTAATCTTAGGTCTACCACCAATGCCATTCGGCCGCGGTATGCCGCCTCTGCCCCCTGGTGAGTTCCACATCTATCGATACAACCGATCATACACGACATTAACATCATCACAGGCTTCCCTCCACCACCGCAAGGTTTTCGTAAGTCTAGCCAGCGCTACTTTCATTCCCAATGCCCACCTTACTAAACACCATCATCATATTCAGCTCCGGGAATGGCACCCAACATGCCCTTTCCACCTCCACACACTCCGCACGGCGGCTCCCAGCCGGGCGTAACACCATTCCCTCCTCCGAACATGCCGCCCTTCCCACCGCAGCCATTCCAACAGAACTCACCATTTCCCGGCTCGCATATGAGTCCTCCACCAGGACAGCAGATGAGGGGAGAGCCGCGCTAGTAGTGCTGTTCGAAAAACATGGGTCTAAACTTGAGCTGGCTGTACTGAGAGGAGGTCGAAGCATGCCTGCTCGCACACTCGCACACGGTTGTGGTAGGTGCTAAAGTCGCACCTAAGGAATAGGAAAAGACCCATACCGCGCACACCGTTTTGCAACGAGGGATGCCCGAACTCTAAAAGGGAACAGGCATGCGAACGAAGATATTCGTTTGCTAAGGCGCTGCGAAGTTTTCCGGATGGGTACCAGTGTCTAGCGCTAAAGTGCACTCTCCAGTCACGCAGCTCACCACGATCGCTCCTCGTGGATCTCTGACTCCGGACACCATTCACCACCGGAGCGACTAGGGCAGGCTCATTGGCGGATGAGCTGGGAAGTTGAGCTATGGGTGTAGTCATCATGTTGCGAAGCGCACTGGGTGGGCGCTTGAAGACGAAGAGGGAATGGCACCAATCCAGAACCATGCCATTACCGGCCTCATGCAACTTTCAAGCCCCTCGCGTGATGTAGGTATACACCAGAAGGCTGGTATAGACTACATCAATAGCACGGATGCTGTTTGGTCCCTCGCAATTCCGAACATCGGATAACAGAGAATGAACTTGCGCGCAGTCGATGAATAAAGAACTGCAGCTACTACATCATTAAGCCACCACCGCTATGACACATGCACCGCTGCGACCTTTCATCGGACGTCCCTGACGCAACTACGTCCACACAATGCATGACGCTTGTTCAGCCGGCGATCCTCGTATCGAGCTATCATCGTGCCGTTGTCCCTCGCTTAGCGCTGAATCCCAGTACACCCGAGTTCAAGCAAAGCTTGATCTAAGCACGGCTCATCACACCCCAGGCCCGGATCTTGTTGTCGGTGTAGCCAGCGAACAGAGTCTGACCGTCGGCGGACCAAGCCAACGAGACACACTCGGGCTCGCGACTCTTCTTGCCAACCTCCATGTACTCGGGCTTCAACTCGTCAACCTTGCTCTTCTTCTCGAGGTCGAAGACGATGATCGAGGAGGCAGTCGCAGCGCACAGCCAGTAGCGGTTGGGCGAGAAGACGAGAGCGTGAATCTCATCACCAGCCGTCAGAGAGTAAAGATGCTTGCTCTCGTTCAGGTCCCACAGCATGGTCGTGCCGTCCTTACCGCCCGAGGCACAGAGCGAGCCGTCGGGCGAGATCGTGACGGTGTTGATGTAACCCGTATGACCGACGTGGTCGGTTTGGATACGGCAGGTGGCGAGCTCCCAGACCTATGAGCGCGAGGTGTTAGCTGTGCTCGACCGAACAACGTCAACTCGAATGAGTAGTCGATTGTCGCTAATCAGTGCGCCGGTGAGGCGAAGTGTGTCTCATAGCCCGCAGGCTCTGAAGTAGCAAATACTTGTATATCGACATCATGCGACACGGAAAGACTGCATGACTCTTCTCAACGTACCTTGACAACCTTGTCCCAGCCAGCGGAAACGATGACAGGGTTCTGCGGGTTGGGGCTGAAGCGCACGCACGACACCCACTCCGTGTGGCCCTTGTCGGTGATGGTGTACTTGCAGTCTCCGAGGGTGTTCCATAGCTTGATGGTGCGGTCGCGGGAACCAGAGACGATCTGGCGGTTGTCGGCGGAGAAGGAGACGGAGAGGACGTCGTTGGTGTGGCCGACGAAGCGGCGCGTCGTCACACCCGTGCTCAGCTCCCACAGGCGCAGCGTCTTGTCCCACGAAGAGGAAAGGGCGTAGGCGCCATCGGAGGAGATGACGCAGTCGGAGACGATGTGCGAGTGGCCGTGCAGAGAGCGCTTAGGGTAGCCGTAGGAGGTGTCGTCACGGGTAAGGTTCCAGATGATCAGCGTCTTGTCGCGCGAGCCGGACAGGAGCATGTTGGGGCTGCAAGTATGGTCAGTATCGCATCAAGACGCTCGGCCTGTTCCTGAGGACGTACTTCTCGAGTGAGGTCGCCAAGCTAGTGACCCAGCCGGAATGACCCTCGAGGGTACCGCGGAGGACGAGTTGCTCTGCCATGTCTGATGCGATATACGCTTGATCGGGGTTTCGGGTTGGTGAGATGTAGTGAACGAAGAGTCTGTACTCTTGATGCAGGACCAATGTGAAGATATCGTAGTCGCTCGGTATAAGTTTCGTGTGCCGCCGCGAACTCTTGGCGAGGCTAGGGATCGGCCCGACGCCGACACGGCTACGGCGAGTCTCAAGTCCTAACCTCACCCTCCATCCAACATGACAACATACAGTATCAAGAATGTTCCCACAATCGTGTACGCCTGCAACGCTCCCTGTGAGTGCGATTCCATACTATGTGCACACTACACAGATCTTACGTACACTCATAGTGACCGGTTCATCCGCTATTGGGGCGCGCGGCTTGAGGCGTAACCGATACATCATCTGCACCCTGTCGCAACGTCTTCATTAGGATAGTCGACCGCTTCCACCTTCACGTCAACAGGTCGCAGGCAGAGAGGTTTGTGATCTGACGTGCTTTGTATGGTCGAACGATTCGCATCTTCGTTCCTCCCTGGCGCACGCGGCTCGAACCTGGCTCTGAGCCTCTGGCGTGATGGTGGCTTTACTCCGATTCTGTTATGTCAAGACTACCGAGACAATGCTACCGCATCGGGCACTTGCCAAGCCATCGGCCAGAATGCCCTCGGTTCGGCTCATTACGTTCCACGGCGCGTCTCGAAGTCGGAGTCGTTCGTTCCGGTGCATTCCTTCTCGCTTGAGTCTTCCGCCTTTGGTTCGGCTCACCGTGCCAACGCCGAGTGTTCGAAGCTGAGATGGTTTGCCACAGTTTATTACAAGGCACTACCGTGAGACCCAGCTGGTCGAATCCAAGCTCTCCTATTCCCCACTGTCACGGCGACTATTTCTTCTTGTTTCGTCTCTGACTTCTTCCTTTCACCCTCTCATGCTCGCATCATGTGGTTTCACGATCCTGTTGTACGTCAGACAGTACTGTCCCTTTGCGCCGTCGTGCTATCGCACCCAGATCTGGCCACAGCGCAGCGAACCTGCCTCGCCTTACAACAGCCTTTGACGTACCGCACCGTACACGAGCAGGTCGTGTCAATAAATACGGGCGTGGCAACAAATACCATTTTCCGCCCAATTCCCGAAGTCGCCGTCACGGTGAGCAACGCGCCGACTAGCTTTGACGAGCTATCGACCTTACGCTGGACCGAAACGCGAATAGCAACAGACCCGATCGGTGTCTCCCGGTCTGTTCCAGCCTCACTGGCGTCGCCAACACCGAGCTCAGAGACATTGATCCTTGTTGTCATGGGCGGATTCGCACAACGTCACGACCGGAGAAAGCTACACGACAAGCGTCAGACGGGATCCTATTACGTCTCCGCTAACGGTACCGTAACAAACGACTGTACTACGACGCCCATTTACACGATAAGCGGGAGTGGCACATTGACCGCTACAGTCAACGGCACCGTCTACACCTATTCTACCTCTCCCGGCATACCGTACTCCCTATTCGCTCCAAGCACTGTACCGGGCTCAATCACGACAAGTTTTTCTCTCGGTAGTGACGGTGGCCTAGGTTGGACCAACGCTGCTTTCTGGAACGGGCAGGCGTCGTTTTGTGCGATGAGCAACGGGACCGTATATGCGGTGTTTCAGCAGAACAACCAGCCGGATGGGTGTCTGTTCATTCAGTTGTCGCTGTTCAAGGTGTCGTCTTGTCAGGCACTTCAACTCTCCACCATTACTGGACCTTCGGGGTGAGTGGTTTAAGCTTTCGGAGTGTGAGAGGTTCGAAGGGTGCTGATTCACGCATTGTACAGGCCGACCGGACCACGTGGGTATGGGTTTATCTGACAACAATGAAGCTTGACGATTGGCTGATAATGCTACATAGACCGACGGGCGCAATAGGTGCTACTGGGTAAGAATCAGTGACTCGATGAACCCGCGATACGTAAGCTGAAAGGTTTACAGGCCCAGTGGACCTACGGGCGCTCAAGGATCTCAAGGAGTTCAGGGTACTCAAGGGCTCCAAGGTGCTCAAGGCAGCCAAGGGCTTCAGGGTGCTTCTGGAGGGATTGGTGCCACGGTAGGTCCTCAACTTGACCCTGACAGCCGATGCTGAAACAGACGCTGACTGTACCTTGCAGGGCCCTACCGTATGCCATGCCGGTGCCGCTACGTCGAAGAGCAGTCACTGAGTTGTTGTACAGGGTGCGAGCGGCCAAGTAGGCGCCACTGGATCACAAGGTGTTTCTGGACAAGTCGGCGCGACGGTATGTTCCTCTGATCATTCAAAAGAAAGAGTGAAAGCTGACTTGGCGTGCAGGGTCCTACGGTTCGAGTACTTCTGCCTGACTGTGAAACAAGACTGACCCCGATGGCAGGGACCAACCGGGGCGAGCGGACAAGTTGGTGCTACAGGGTCTCCAGGTGTTTCTGGGCAGGTTGGCGCAACAGTACGCCTCCCAAGCTGAGCTCCGAGCTTCGATACCAGCCTGCTAACTAGTGCATAGGGACCTACCGTAAGAACGAGACTCACATCGACTGTCGATGATGCAAGACTGAATCGAAGCATAGGGACCGACTGGCGTAAGCGGACAAGCCGGTGCTACGGGTTCTCAAGGTGTCTCAGGACAGGTCGGCGCCACGGTACGAAGTACTCCCTATGCTGTTTACACATGGCGCAGTTGATTTCAGCGGCTGAACTCATCGCAGGGACCAACCGGTGTGAGTAGCCAGGTCGGCCCTACTGGGTCAACAGATGAGTCCAGACCACCTGTCTGTGGGCCATGAGCTTTGACTGACTTCTGTATTACGTCCGAGCGGGCCCAGCGGACCAAGTGGACCAAGTGGAGCGGAAGGCATGACAGGGCCGACAGTAAGACTCGTTGTTTGCGGTGCGAGGCGCGCAAGTGACTATGACTGACGCGTTCGTCCAGGGTGCAACCGGCTCTTCCGGCCCATCAGATAAGTATCTTCGGTCCCTCAGATCCCCAGGGGAGCTGACACTTCGTACGGGCTCTAGGGCAATCCGGTCCAAGTGATAAGTCTTCCTCGATCTTGTCAGTGCGGGTCTCAAAAGCTGACTCTTCCTTCACGCCCATCTGGACCCCCCGGGCCAAGTGCAAGTCCTGGCCCCCTCTTCGGCTACGTCGGCTGCTACGTCCATACTGGCAGCAAAACCTCGACGACCGGTCTTGCTCTGTCGACTTATCAAATGACGTATACGACATACGTTGACAGCCAATGTAGCAACCGGTGCGCGACCGGTGGCTTCATCTTCTTCGGCTCGGTCAATCAGGGCACAACCTCGGCCGATTGCTGGTGTGGAAACCGGATTTCGTACGTGACTAGGTAAGTACCCAGTCCCGCCCCCCGTCGACCGGTTGGTAGGCAAGCAAATCACTGATCAACTTGGGATAGCAATGGTCTGCTCGGTCTGGGATCTGTGACAGGAAACGCGGGAGAGCAGAATTGTGGGCCGTGCAACGGCGCAGCTCTTCCACAGAGTGTTGTGGGCGAGTGCGGCAACTCTTCGACAGGCACGATTGCCATCTTTGCGCGTAGTTTTTGAGCGGTATGCACATACATAGATGTCTAATAAAGCAGTTCTCTTCACGCTGGTGTTGTTACGTGTCTCCTCTTCGACGCACTCATCTCGCGATCGGGAAAGCTATTACAAGATCAAGACAACGAACGACGTGCCAGTGGCAAGCGTGCTGCGTGGCTGCTCTCACGGTCGAACGGAGATCCGGGCAGCTGTCGGAGGAGCTCTGCAGGCGCTCGCAGATTATTCGGGAAGGAAGTACCAGGTGTCCCCAGGCTGAACGACTCCCATCTGTGCGAACATACACCTTGGCGAGTCTCCGGGTGTCTTTTTGCTCGGGAATCGAAGACGGCGTTTGCATCCTCTATGCTATTTTCCTAATCGCTCACGAGTTTCTGGTTTCAGATCAGGGATACGTGCGCTCCTCTGTCCCAGAAATTCGCGCGTCCGGTTAGCTCTAGGTTGAAACCGATGTTTTGCTCTAGTGATGAACGTGAGCAAACTTGCGGGTTTGCACAGCTTACTCAACATCCTCTCTGATACATACTTATGTACTCTTGATAGTCAATCCTGCGCGGTGCCGACCTGTATTAACGCTTCGTAGCCCCGTACATCCATTTCGATGTTCTATGCGCTGTACTTTGTAATAGCAACCAGGTTGTCTCGAAACATACGAGTGGACGATGTGGTGTTGTTTGGGGTACCGTCGTGACTGTGCCGCAAACAAGCCCAGCATCGATTGGCCAGCCAACGGTTTGCTTCTATTTCTGGTTCACACCTACGTCGTCGTCCGCCACGGCAACACAAGGCTGAGAGAAACGCCGCGGAAGCAAGAAAGAGAGAGAGAAAGAGACATCACACAACTCACGAGCGAGCAGACGCCGCGGTCTGACACGCGTGTACAGCGTGTGCTTCAAAGACACGACCTGCTCGCCGCCAGCTTTACCCAGCCCTTGCCGCAGTACCTCATTCCTCTGCTTCACCTTGCACTCTTCTTGGCTTTTATAATATAACAACTCATACCTGTGGAAACCACTCCGAGCAGACAGCAGAATCCTAACCACGTCCAACAACATGTTCTTGAACACGTCCCTACTCGTCTCTGCCCTTGTGGTCTCGACCTGGGCCCAGTCGGCAACCGTCACCATCGAAGCCAGCCACGGCGGAGCCGGCAACGGTCTCACGAACACCACGATCTCGGTGCCGCTGAACGCTATCTACACGAGCAACTCGCTCAACATCGTATCCGAGCTCTTCCTGACCGGTGCTACGGGTGTTGATGTCCAGAGCATTACGTGCACACCATACCGCTACTTCAACGGCACTGGGAACGGTGGACTCCCTTTCACTTCCACCACGCCTTCTTACCTGAGCACGAACACTGTTCAAGTGGGATCTATCGTCTGCCTCAATATCTCCACGTCTTCCTCACTGTCGTCCTCGTTATCAACGCCAGCCACCAGCAGCGCGGCCAGTAGCAATGGCACCATTGGCACTGTCCTTGGAATTCCCAGCTCCTCGACGACATTACAAAGCAGCAGCAGCAGCAGCGTGGTCACTGCTACTCTATCGCCAGCGCAAAGCTCGACAACACCATCTCCACTCGTCACCACAATGAGTGACGCGACCTCGACCTTCCTCACGACCATATCCCCTCCCGCAGGCAGTGCGACACCGCAATCCACCATCACCAGCATCGCCATGGTGGCATCGTCTGGCGAGCAGCCACTATCTACCTATCTCCCCGCCACCAGCCCAGAAAGTGCAGTAGCGACCTCGGTCACCTCAGCAGCGGCGTCTTTGGTTTCGGGTAATGCTGCGAGTGGGATTCAGCTCTCGGGAAACGCGGCACAGGCTCTGGCCATTCTGGGGTTTGGCGCTGCTTTTGCGCTGTAACAGACTCGAGCTCTTGGCAGCGTATGGCAGGGACCGCGGGAGATAAGATGGTTACGACTCATGATTGATGTAAAGCGAGCATGGACTACCACACTACTAATCGGATGGAGAACTCTAGGAAACGAGCGTCTGGTTGGACTGGTCGGGCGTAGCTTTGTTAGTTTGTAGGTGATGAAGATGGGATACTCGATATCCTGCTACAACTCGGTCCAGAATCTTTCCGTCTCTTCTGCTTCTCTATGGCTACCACGGGTCAAAGATAATGCCAATCAATACTGCAAACGTTATCGGAAACACCCGATACGCATGTCGTGTTTTGAGTATTAGGGTATTCACAAAATCAAGAAACAAGGCACCCACTTCCGCCAACGCAAACACCTCGCTTCTGCTTCTATGTCGTTATGCATCTCGTTCCGCGACTTGTATCATCATCCACCCGAATCCCATGATCATCTACGCTGGTGCCTCATACGGCTTGACGAGCATCTCACTAAACTTGCTGATGCTCTCCACACCCCTCACCTCGTCCACCAACAGCGGCATCTTGACCACGTGGAAGTCTTCCCCGTAAAGGTCGTCGATCTGTTCGAGGTACTTCTTTTGCATCTTCCGGCGGGAGTTGCACTGCTCGCACGGATTATCCTTCTTGGGGAAGAGGAGCTGGTTGACGACCATGGCGTGCGTGTCGATCTCGTAGGTGCCCAGTTCTTGGATCATGCGCTCGGTTTCGTAGAGTGATAGGAACTCGGGGATGAGGACGGGGATGAACCTAATGTGTACGATTAGCCTGATGTATCTCGATGTGATGCGGGAAATTTCTGCAGCGTACGTCGTAAGGTCCGGGTTCTTGAACTGCTTGTTCACATCTCCGATCGTGTTCCGCAAATCTTCCATCCGCTTCAGCACATCGTCGAAGCTCTGTCCGTTGGGAAGACCACCTCGCGCACTGACGAGGTTGTTGATCATGCCTCCAAACTGCTGGCTCAGCTGGCTGAGCTTCTCCAGTGCCTTCTCCAGCACCGAAGGGAACTGCAGGAACCGAAGGGTATGGCCGGTGGGCGCCGTGTCGAAGATGATCAGCTCGTACTCCATGCCCTTGACCTGCTTGAGCACTTCGGCGAAAGACATGGCTTCGTCGACACCGGGGATGCTGAAGGCCATGTCCTGGAACATACTGCCGACACCTCCGAGCCCTTGCATCGCCTCTTGCGCATCGTCACCGCCCGCCGTGATCAAGTCATTGATGCTGCCGTTCGGATCGATCTCCATCGCCGCCAGCCCCTCTACGCCCGTCACGGGGCGAGCGTCCTTGCCGAACTTCATCCCGAAGGCGTCGCTCAGGTTGTGCGCTGGGTCGGTGGAGATGAGCAGCACGCTCTTTCGCGCCTTGGCCATTTGCACGGCGAGCGAACATGACGTTGTCGTCTTTCCCACACCACCTTTGCCGCCGACAAAGATCCACTTCAGACTCTTCTGCTCGATGATGGGCTTGAGGGAGGACTCCATATCGCCGTCCTCAGCCATGCTGAATAGAGTGACTTGGGCTTTCGGTTTCGAACTTGCCTTCTGGACTTTTGTCACTGGACACGGTATTGGTGTACGTGAAGTTTCAGAGGGGTAAAGGTATGTTGCAAATACGAGTAGGTATGTTCGCGCAAGGCAGCGGTCAGGGAAACACATGCAGCGGTCGCGGGGTGGGACATACGTCATGTCACGTTTCTGGGCTATTTGCTGTGGCTGATGACCGATACCCTCAGCTGTGACTTGACTATCGAACACAAAACTCGCATGTTTTGCTTTGGACGCATACCTTCGTATATGTAAGGATCTTCTGCAAGTATGGATTTTTGATATAGGAATGGTATAGCATCAACGAGATCCTATGTCAAGCGAGTGAATCCAAATACTATCACTACACAATGTACGCTTGATTTCCCGCCTCATTCAAACCGTCCCGTCAACCCTTTGCCCATCACACTACTGTTGCGCCTCATCTGCGCAATCCTTGCCGTATTCTCCTCCCTGCGTTTCGCGCTCGCATCCACAATCGCCCGCCTCTCCTCCGCCCGGGCTTGATACGCCAGACTGCTCTTCTTCGTTCCACCCATCTTTACCCCGGATCCTTCTCTGCTGAAGTTTGGCGTCGTCACACCGCGATCGTTCGCGGCCGCAGATGCGATGTTGGTGGTGGCGCGGCGTAGAAGAGACGGTACTTTGAAGCCGCCCGTGTTCGGCCCGGCAGCCCAAGCGGTCCTGCCGAGAGCGCTTTCACTCGTGCTGGAGCCGCGCTTGAGACTGAGTCGATTTACCACTGCCGGCTTCGGCGCCGTTCGACGTTGGGATGCTGGCATACGCGGCGGTGGCATGGCATGCGCATCGAAGCCTGCAGGGTTGGGAGCAAAGCCTCCATCGTTCTGCCGCGCACCCTCTGCTGTCAACTCATCGTCCTCCCCATCCTGTGGGTTCTGGTCGTCATCTGCTCCGTCACTCTCCGATGGAGAATCGTACTCCAGTGCAGTCGGCCCAACCATGGTGGTGTCCGGTTCATCCAAAAGAAAGCTCACACTGTCCCGAACCTCCAGCAACGACGCAGGCTTGCGGAATGCACTTGTCTGCGTCCGTCTGGCCTTGGCCGGCGGTCGGTCTTGGGACTCTGGCTCCGGCTCTCCATCCGCAAGACGCCGCTTGTTCCCGCTGACCTCGCGCAATGGCTGAGCGATCTGGACGTGCTGCTGGGAACTCTGACTGTCTTCTTGTGTCGGTTGGGCAGATGCGTCTTCGCCGTCGTCCGGGAAGCTAAGGATGTCGTCGCCATCGTCGTCATCCGCAATGGCCCTCAAAAATGCGTCCTTCGCTTTTGACTGTTTACCCTCGGCCAGACCTGCGATATTGTCGTCCTGCAAGAGCAACTTGCGCTTCCGAGCCTCCTCTCTTTGCCGCATCTGCCGTCGCTTCATTGATACTTCATCCTCATCCTCGTCCAAGTCGAACATGTTCGCCTGCTTTCTCCTGAGCGCCCCGGTAGTGAGGTCTTTATAGAGCTTGCTTGTCTCAGCCTCCTGCCTCGCCCTTTCCCGCTCCGCGTAGTGCGCCGCAACGGCCCGCTCGTCAATGTCAACGTGGTTTGAGTCGATCATTTCGCGATCTTCCTCCGTCTCGGGCGCGACGAAATCGTCCCCTCCTAACCCAGCGTACTCATCCTCGGACTCTTCGGCCTGCTCGTCCATCATAGCTTTGGCTTCTTGCGCGGCCTTGGTACGCTCAGCAGTGCTCAAAGCCTCTTTATGACGCCGAGTCATTTCCCGGAATGCATCACGCTTTTCGTGTGTCGCAGAAACGTCGTCGTCGTCGTCGCTGGAGTCAGCAAGGGCGGCTTGTCGTTTAACAAGTTTGCCTCGCCTTGGGCGGGTAGATGTGACTTGTACAGGCGATTCGCTTACTCGCAGGCGAAGAGTGTCCTGGGTTTCGTGGTTATCGTCTGCGATTGTGTCCGCGGTATCTTCTCTTTGCAGCGCTCTCGCAGGCCGGCTCCATGGAGAAGGAAGCCCGGCATCCTGTGTCGGTTCCCAGCCAGGTGTTTCACACATTGCGTCCGCGCCCTTATCCGTATTTGCTGACACGGGAGTGTCTGGCACTGGCTGAGTCTCCCAATTTAGATTGACGCGCTGACTTTCAGAAACCTGCGATTGACTGCCCGCTGGTACAACGTTGACTTGGCTGTCGTGCTCTTGGGTCTGAGCTTGGCTTTCGCCGTACCCGGGAGGCACCGATGGCCGCACTAAGAAGCCAGAAGATGGCGCAACACGCCTCAGGATGTCGAATGAATCGTCCTGTGTTTCCTGAGTAGGTGTTTGCATTGTCGCTTTGAATGCTTGGGTCGGACTAAGCAGCGCAGACTCAGCGTTGGCGGCGTTGAAGTTGAATGCTGCAAAAGGATCCTCTTGTCTGGTCGCTGAAGGTGGTTCAGCGATGGAAACTTCATCCTCGTCCTCGTCCTCGTCCTCGTCCGCGACAATGCGGTACCGTCTGTGAATTCGCCGTTTTGGCAGAGGCGTCCCCTTTTCGGCTTCTTCGGAGGGCCCACCAAGCTCCGCATTGGTGTCGTTTCGACTTTCAACAACATCGTCGAGGGTTTCTTCCGCGCGATCCTCGCCGGTCTCGTCATCGGCACTCTCCATAGCAGCATCGTCCACAAGTCCGTCTTCGTCATCTTCGGCACGCTCGCTGTCATCTCCATCGCTTTCCCCCACATTGCCGTCTTCATCACCTTCGAAATCAGTATACTCTTCGTCCTCATCTTCATCTTCATCTTCATCGTCACTCGGTTGGACGTTGGCCTCCCCGTTCGCCGCCTTCAGTGATTCCTTTTCGGCTCTACGCAGGTCCTGAGCCTCCAGCCGCGCCCTTTCAAGCAAGCTCTCGAAGACTTCCTGCTCCCTTTCTCGGTCCTCAACTGTCAGGATCTCCACCCCTTTAGCCTTCAACTCAGCCATGCGGTCATGTTGCTGCTGTCGTGCCTGGTCCTTGGCCTTTCTTCTCAACTGTGCTTCCAGCGCTTGTGCATTCACGGACGCGATGCGGTGAGCGCCAGGTTTACCTGGTTTCCGAGCCATCGACTCGTAAGCGCCGATGTGTGAAAGGTGGCGTAGATCATGTATCGCTTTGCTACCAGCCGAGGTGCCTTGATTAGTAGGTCTGGCAATGACACTGTCGAAGACCTTGAGATGGCTGGGTAGGGGCGCTATAATGTCCAGCTCATCGTCGCTAGAGTTATCGTGCCTCTCTGTGACAGTTCTGCCTGACCGAATATTGCCTGAGTCCTGCTTGGCTGAGGCTAGTCGATCTGTCAGCGACTCATGCGCGACAACCCTGTCAAGACGTTGGGAGGAGCTGAGAATGTTCGCAATTTCAGGCAGGTTCTCGTCCTCATCAGGGTAACTCAGACTCTGCAGACTGTCTTCCCTGAAGGGCATGAGCTTGCTGAGTGCTCCTCGCTCGACGATGGCTTTTTGCTTGTCCAATGGCGTTGGACCGGCTGTTGGTGGAGAAGAAGGTGGTGTGCTGACTGGTTCTTTGGGAGGACTACCCACTGCGAGATCCACGGCATCACTGTTAGGTGCTGAAGAGCCAGTCGTATCACCGCCAGCCACATCCGCTGTGCTTTCGAATTGTGGTTGCTGACGGAAGTTGAACCTTGCAAAGAGATCATCCGTAGTGAATTTCTTCCGCACTTTCATCTGATGCGCTAGTGCCTGTTGCCGGGTCAAGCGCTGGGTCTCGCGTTCCATTTCCAGTAGAGCCTTTTTGCTCGCTTTGCGCGCTGGTCGAGAGGCGTCCGACATGATACGGTCAATATCCGAGTTTGCCGCTCCTTGAGCATCGTCGAGCACATCATCAGGCAGATCCGATGATGCATTCCTGGTAGCGGACAACGAGCGCTGGTGCTTGCTTTTCTTTGCAGACTTGGCCTGCTCCGCCTCCTCTACCTCACGTCGGAGTCGTTCTTCGCGCTTTTCGGCAATGAGCTCAGCCAATCTCTGTTTGCCGCCGAAGGGGTTGGCAGGCAGCTCATCCTCGTCACTGTCCTGCTGTGTATGCCTAGCAGGACTCACAAAGAGTGCAGCGCTTTGCTCACTGCCGAGCGTGGAGCGAGCGATGGCCGGCGCTGGCCTCATTGGGGTTGCCGGGTATAAGTCATCTTCGTCGCCAGCAGCGCGACTGGGACTATCGGCCTGGGTAGCGATTGGAGGGGATGACAGGATTCCACTCCGGCGCTCGAGACTGCCACGTCGGCTCTGAGATGCGGGGTCTTTTCCATCGATCATGCGTCTTGCCGCTCGGCCTTGCGGACGTCGAATCGCATCATCCTCGCTTTCTTCAGTCTCAATGTCACTGTCGACCTGGAAGGGTCCGCTCCGAGCCCTGCCTCCGCTTGCTTCGGTGCTCGGTCTTGGGGCTGGTGGAGGAGATCCTGGGTTTGGAGCTTGGCCCGAGGCGCTGTTGTACCGGGCTGGTGACGGTGTCGGCGCGTCATCAATGTCCGCCAGCATCCTCGCCACCTTGGTGCGTGGCGTCAGTACAACATCGGCAGATAATGTCGGCGATGAAGTCGCCATTGTGTCGTGGGATGAGTTCTTTGGTGCTTGAGGGATGGGCTTGCACGCAGCTCATGCCATACATCCGGATTAGCGCTGCCTTGGAGACTGATTTGCCAAGTGACCCCAAAAGCGAGCAAGCGTTGAGTCTTTCACAGTAGTGGGGTAAACTCGTGTCCAGGCGAGGAGGGATAAAGGAGCAAATTGTTGGGCGGATGATGTCCGTAGATGTAGGAGATTGGAGGAACGCGACTTGGGGAAGACGCGAAGCGCGCCCACCACGTGAGCACGCTAGCGGCAAATCTCCGGGCCTACAGCACCTAGCCACCTAGCGTTGCGGAGCTCGATAGGCATGCCCGAGAGCGAGGGAAAAAGGGCTACAAGTGGTCTTCCAAGGTCCTACCAATGCGACGACGAGGTCGATGCAATGCCACGGTCAACTGCGTAGACCACTTTGGATCATCGTCAAGTCATTGGGCGAGTCGCATCGGCACGATAGCATCCGACAGGGTACCTCGCGATTCTCGCTCCCGATCCAACCCTGTCTCCAACACCAACGCACCGCAGCAAGCTTTGCTGAAGCATTACAAGCAGGTGGAAGCGATGGCTATCAGGAGGCTTTGGCCCCCAGCCAACGGGTTGCACCTGGTCGACATCGACAGCTGCAAAGACGAAGTTCTCATGAAGGGGAGCAGCCGGGGTCGGTCCACCGTCAGGACGGATTGAGACATCACACATCGGACAGCAGTGAACTGTCAAATGGCAGAAGACGGGTGGACCATGAGATTGAGGGGAAGACGGTCGCTAAGGACGGCGTGGCACCGACCTTGAACGGACGTTTTCGCTTCGTGAAAACCGACGTCGCTCAAGAGAATACCTCCAGCAATAGCGCATTTGAAGATGCTGTGGCATCGTCTGAAGGGCGTCAAAGAGATGGAACGCCGGAAGCATTGTCCAAACCACGCCTGAAGCGAGGTAGCGAGCTGTCGTTTCGCTACTTTAAATTGCATGAAGAAAACCGGCGACATCTGTCAAACCGCCAGGCGAAGCGCATGGAGATCCAGGAACAGCGGCATCCAGAGGCTCTGGACCAATGGCATTCCATTTTGACGTTGCTGGATGATGCGACACCGCAAGGTACACAGCATCATACGAAGCGGATGGAAACCGTTGCAGTGCCTGAAGGTGTACGGGTAGCATTCACCCGCAACGAGATGTCGAGCGTGGTGGAGATCATGCGGAGGACGGGTAGTCATGTGCAGACTATCCCGCTACGTGAGGAACGGGATCTTGGAAGCTTAGCGGCGGGATTTGAAGCTCTCACGCTTTGGGGTTTGCCAGATGAGAATGAGCGTGCCATCAAATTGTTGTCATCGTTGGTAACCCCGGTCACCGCAGACACCCAAGAACGCAGCGATAGTCCCGAGAGGCTGCAGGAAGACGAACCGCGAGCCGAGGTCACAGACCGTCAAGTCACGGAATCCTTCCTAAATCGCGATGATCCAATGGCAGAGTCTTACTGGCACGACGAAGGCGATATCAATGAGGAAGTAGCAGACGTGGTTCAAGACACCCCACACATCTCGCCTGCGCCGGGTTCTCCTGTGCGCGCCACTTGGGTCCGTCGCCAAGCTCATTCACAGCTCTCGGCCAAGGAGCTCATAGAGGCACGCCCAAGCACCTGGACAGTTCTCAGCTTTGCCGATTACGTGGAAGATCTAACTGCGCCAACCCCTCGACTCGCGCGAATGCATTCAGAACGGCGACCCAAAGCGGACCCAACAACGCATCGTGTTGCGACGGTGTCACAGATGCTTCAAGAACTCTTCACTGATGAAGACTTGAATCAATACGTAAGTTCGGAATCCGTGGATCAGGCTTTAGGCTTCCTCGTTCACCACCGCGCTATGCCTGTCATTAAGCGCATCTTGGGCCGGCTTGAGGAGAGCAGTAACAGGTCCAACGGCTACAAGCTTACTGTTTCCAATTGCGATATCCTACTTGCCTCTGCTACGATCGCAGGAGATGTGTATAACTTCGGCTACATTGTCCGTCTGATGCTGCAACGAGATATTCGACCGTCATGGCGGACTTGGGCCCGCTTCCATGAGCTTGCGTGTCGCCGGACTGCACTTGGTGTAGATGTCAGAGGTCAGGTATTTGAAAAGATGCGTACGAAAGGCATTCTGGCCAACCCGAACGCCCTGACGGAAACCGTTTCCGGATTCATAGACTCGGATCTTCGGACCTACATGCATAATCCAGAATCGACTATCGATGGCTTCTTTAAATTTTACGACGCAAAGTTCGCCAATTTGGCCGTCTCACCAGACTCTGAGGGGCGCGCCAATCATCCGCGCTCATGGCTTTCAACGTCAAACGGAAATCGCATGACGAAGTGCCTTCTTTCTCTCGGTCGGGTTGAAGATGCTTTGACTGTCGTCACTCGCTTAATCGAAGCTGGTGAGAGACTGCACGTCTCGAGTGTGAATACCTTTCTCGCGGCCGCATATCGGCAGCGCGATGCGGAGCACGCGATTTCGGTACTACAGTTCTTCCATCCTTACTTAGCCTGGCATACATTGGATTCACGCAGCAGAAAAGTGCGACTGAACGGCATGAGCTACGGTATACTTTTTCAACTGGCGTGGAGAAAGAGGTTCTATAACGTCTTGAAGGCGGTCTGGCGGTACGCATGCATGTGCGGGCACGTGACTTGGCCCATGCAGTGGAAGGTGAGGCAGAGCTTGGTTAGCTACGTTCCCACGCGTGGGCCACTAGGTGGACGCAACGACCACGGCTTGGGAAATAGCGATTTGTGGTTTGGATGGGCAGGGAAGTTCGTCCTTGGGGTTGACGAACGCCTGCATGGCAGCTCTGTGGGATGGAGTGAAGGTGAAAAGCACGCAGGCACACGACTCACTCCGGTCGCAAAGCCCGAAGATAATGCCCTTTCGCCATCGACTGCCACGCCTGCCATCGGAGGCGCCGCCGAGATCACGCCGCCTCTGTCGAGCTACCAAAATACCATGCTGTCACTCTCCGTACAGCCTCGCACAGCGAAGTCCACGCAGGCCACCAGCGACTCCACCGCCCCTTCACCGTCACAACTTCATGTGCACCGCAAGGAAAAGCTATACCAGCTCCTCAATGCCGACCTGGACTGCGTGTCCGGTCTGCAGCCCATGGAACCGTTCACAAAGGTTTTGGAGTCAGCCTGGAGGAAGGACGTGACTTGGCGAAGTCGTGGACTTGGACGTGTCAGCGACGAAGGTGCCGCGTTGGCGACTGCCGCCAAGGACGGCGATATGCAGCCTTTCGAGCGGGTGTTCGGCCGCATGTTGAGCGAGAGTGTGCATGTGCCGGTGGGCCGGGTGAACCAGGCGCCTACGTGGTCTTCCTCTTCTCAAAATGGGTCCGCGTGAGATGTCTTGCGGGTTAATGCATAGCGATGGCGATTGGGACAGTTTCTGCATTGCGATTGCTTTTTATAAAAACAGATGTACATTGGATTACTTCGCTACAGCTCTTCACCTACGCCGGCGGAATATCAGAGCGGACTAGCCAGAGGTGATCGCAAAGCTTGCCTTTACTTGTATACATATTCACCAGAACACACTCCTCGAAAACTAACGATTCCTTTCTGCCAAATCCCATTCATACTGAACATTCAGTTAAGTCCTTAAGCATTCGCGGTGGCAACAGTGAACACATCTCAATTCCGCAACATATCTATACAGCACTTCGGACATCTGCCCTCGGAGTTGACGGCGCGGCACGCTTTCTGCCAGACCCTTTCGCCCAAGCTTCTATACCTCCCCAGGCTGATTGCTGGATACATTGCTTCCGAAACATGCTCCAAGCGTCGCTTGGAGGCAGCCCTGCGGATACCGATGCTGGTGGGGTTTAGGTATCCAGTCCGATAGCTTGTCTCCAGTGCGATCAGCAGCGTTGGGTGCACGGTAGGCGTGACTGAATTCTAGGCGTAGACGGTGCGTCAGGTTCCCAGATTGTTGACCAGCTCACCCAGAGCACGCCGTCCGGAGTCCACATTTCGCAGCTGCCGACTTCGCCCTCTCCGCACGCTCCGGTCTAGATCCTGGATCCCACCCGCCATCCACACGCCCTCAAGCATTGCAGCGCAATACCCGATTCCTGCGAGCAGGCCATATTCTTTTTCCCGTCGCTCAAAACACCATCCGATACGCCCCCACCCCCACCAACGTCGCCGACAAACCGAAAATACTCCACCTCCTCGCGCCGAGCCCAAACCGTGAGCCGGACCGCAAGATCTCAACTTCGCGCTCTCGCAGCTGACGCATTCCGGATGCGTAGGAGTAGATCCCGAGACCGGTGAAGGCGGCTGAACCTACAGTATCAATAGTCAGTATGCAGAGTTCTGGAAGGGAGAGTGAAGAGCGGATAATCGTACCCATCAGTTTACAAGGCAGGCAGTCGAAATCCGCCTCTTGCTGAGCCAGGACGTCTTTCACCGGCACCATCTTGTCGAGTTCGCGGATCGAAGGGGCCATGATGTGCTGCTCCGGGTGTACGCTGAAGGTGGAGATGCTTGGTAGTCCCAAGACGGGGAGGTCCTGAAGTTCAAGAGCTCCGAGGCGCTTTGACTCTCGGCCGAGACTCGGGCTTCTGAGCTGACATCCCCTTGTGAAGCTCACTTCACCTGTTTGCGCGCGCCGACCGGTGGCTGTAAAGAGTCCAACTACGTAGCTTGCGATGCTGTTCAACATCGTAACGACGACAGAGAGTCGATACTTTCGAGCGATTCGAGTGCGAGAGAAGGAGGTTTTGTAGGATAGCTACGAAGTATATACACTACGCCCATGGAATACCCTATGTACCTTAGAAACTCGCAACCTCAAGCAAACGGGGATGATCGAGTATTCCGGGAGGTGATGCGATCTCCCATTGAATTGACCGGCCCGAATCTCTCTCCTTGCTGGGCGATGAAAGCCGATGAAAGCCGTCAATTCGGATCCCTATGACGCTGCCGTATCAACACACATATATCAAAAGAACTCCGCTGTATCCATACTCTCATGGATGCATGCACTCTTCCAAAGTACAGTGCCATCCTGGCTATAATGCCAAAAGAGAAATTTTGTTTTTTTTTTGTTCTTTTAACTTTCTGAGGTCCCACCACCAACCCGCCAGCAATCAATGCCTGGCGCCTCAGTTTTGTCTTTGAAAGCACCATGTTTCCTCCGCATTGAGCCTCATCCAGATCGAAATCGTATATCGGAATCGGTAGTGAATCGTCGGCATCCGTCGCTGAAGGCGTGCGTCGGTCGGTCGGTGGGTCGGTCGTGTGGGTTGTCGGCTCGGTAAGGGGCGTCGGTATCGGCGTCGGTCGATCGAGTCGAATTTGCGGCGCGTAGCCACTAGGCCAAGTTGTCGATTGACGCAGACGCCGTAACTCCGTAATGTCCGTACACGCTGGTCGGAAGATAGCTTCCAGGAAGCCAATATATAGGAAAGGGGGTGAACGTCACTTCATCGCGAAGATTAGCCGGACAGCCGGCGACGGTGATGAGTGGGCGGCTTGCGCTCACCGCCATGGAAGCCACGGAGGGAGTTGTAACCATTACCTGGAGTGAGATGACCTTGAATGGCGATACCGTTGGTCGACATTGAGGTTAAGAGTCGTTTGTCGGTCGTTGTCATCCGCAAGCTTCACTCATGTGTTTCACTTTTCTTCTTCTTTTTGGCCTTCTGGCTTCACCAAGGGGTTCCTCGAGTGCGTTGGCTTGCCTCCGCGGTTGCTAGACCTTTCACGCTCAGCTCGCGACCAGAGTTTCGGTGGGAGTACTCAGGTATTGCATCGCACAAACGGGTCCGCAAGCAAATGAGATCGCTGTATATCAGCTGAATCGCTTCGCAGAGGTGCTCTCGTCCTCTGCTCATGGCGAGGGACATGGTCGTGTTGAATCGCACTCACCAGGATGGCTTCACTGCTGGCTCGTGGAACTCAATCACAAGCATCATGAATAGGTTACGACGTAGTCAAGAAGTTCCTTCACATGCACCAGAAGATACCACAGCCCTACCTCATGTCGAATGCTTCACACCGCTGAACGCGACTCAGTCGATCCGCCGTTCCGGTCCGTCACGGTCCACATCCAGCAGGCTCGATCCCTGCTCGGCGCGGCCTTCATTCCTCAACCGGATCCGCCCGTCGCCATGCTTTATGCGCTCTACCCAGGCCGGCAACCGAAGTGACCAGTGCCAGATGAGCCCGGCTAGGAAGCCGACGGCGTCGTTCTTGAAGGCCAAGCACCCGGCAACCGTGAGGAGCATGACCATCCATCTGTCACGTGATTCTTGCTCCTGGCCCTGCCTCGCCTTATCGTTGGCAGATTGGCCACCTTCATCGTCTTCCTCAGCCTGCTGCCACAGGTCTTTGTTCTCGCCGACGCTCTGACCGACTTTGGTCAGTTCAACGCCAGCGGCGAGGACCATGACGCCCAACAAGCTCTTCGGGAACTTCTGTAGCAATGGCACGATGGCTTCACCCACGAAGAGGCCCAGGAGCAGCTTCATCGAGCCAAGAACGATGATGCTCGCGCCACTGCGGGCGCCGAAACGGTATTGGCCTGCTAGACCACCAGAGCCATGGCAGACAGGCATAGCGCCAAACCAGCAGCCGACCAAGTTGGCGATCGCGACGGAGAACCCGAGGGAGGTCGTGCTCGGAGCAGGCGGGAAACTTGGAAACAGCGAAGCAGAGAGCGACGTCACGGCGAGTAAACTGTTTAAAGTAGTGAGCGGCAGTTGAGGAATTGCTGCATCAATGGCGCCAACTCTCCAGGCGTGGCCGGGAGGCACGAACGCGTGAGGGTGCCAAATTCCGGCAGAGAAGTCGCCCGTGTCGCCCGTATGCGATAATACAGCGCCTGCCATGACCAGGCCGGCGATGAAGACAAGCAGCGCAAAAGGTAGCCTCGGCACCAGCGCCGCGATCACGAGGGACACGAACGCCACGATCGCCCAGAGCCTGTTGTCCCACGCTGGTGAATACCATTCGAGCGGCTTGATTAAAGTCGTCCCGGCACTGATGACCAATGCCAGACCAGCACCGACCTGGATCCCTTTGACGACAGGCACGGGCACGACTCGGTTCAACCATCCGAGAAGACCAGTCGCACTCAGCACCAATACAGCAATCCCCATCGTCAAGCCCGCCGCGGCAGTCTCCTGCTGATCATAAGCCTGGCTCATGGCCACAGCCGCGATGGCCTTCATCGGCTGCACGGGCAAAGGCACGCCGTAGAAAGCGCCGGTGAAGATGTTCGTCAGGCCGGAGAAGACCAGCGTCGCGGGCAGGTCGATGGAACCTTTCAGCGCCATTGCGATCATCAGTGGCAGTAGTGTGCCCAAGTCACCCAGCGAGCCTGACAGTTCGGCCAAAGGAGACTCGCGCAGCGTGCGGACATTGTGGTCCGTGATGGCTCGAAGATGGTTAAGGAGAGTCATTCTCGCAGGCAGAGGATTGCCTATTCATTGATGATACCTCATCGATGTCTCGGTGATCATGTCGGAAGATGGTAGGGGAATGTAGAAATAATTGATACGTAGAAAAGCAAAGCTGGACATGTGCGATACTGTTCAGGTCACCAGATGAGGTCTGAGCTGATCCACACTTGAGGTGGGCCGCACAGCCAATTCATTCGTCCCTTGACTTCTCGCGACTCGTGACCCTCCAAGTACAGCAAAGACAACGAGAGCGCATAAGACCTGGAACATGCAGCGTCCGCAATGGGCGCTCGAGCTCATGGTCACGTGTTCTGCTTGATCTTAAGACATAAAGATTATATCATCTCTGTCGTCCTCGATCCTCTGGTCCACATTCGCTCCGCTAGGCACCATCTTGCCTACTTGTAATTATCGACCGTAACACGAGGCGCCAACTCGCGAGCTGCTCTGAATGACAAAACAGCAATGGGAACAGACAGCCTGGTTGTCGAATCCGATCATCTCGACAAGCTACAAATAGCGCATTGCTCCCAAACCAACCTTCATTTCTGCGGCCGCGGTCCCAAAATCTGTCTCCGTCCACCAAAATCAATCCCGCTCCCCGTACTACTCCCCCTGTTCATGTTATCCCCGCCCGTATACCCATACTGGTTGATGTCCCACCCTGGCGCCGTCGTCCCCGGCGTCCCTGTCCCTTCCTTAGGTGACGATACAGAAG
>Ga0268244_10000138_pt1 | contig 30884 bp, 33 predicted proteins | sample AgamicMgSfe_FD_200258 | JGI IMG/M metagenome (GOLD analysis project Ga0268244, IMG submission 200258) | Agave microbial communities from Guanajuato, Mexico - Mg.Sf.e (v2) (version 2) | ecosystem: Host-associated > Plants > Phyllosphere > Phylloplane/Leaf | place: Guanajuato, Mexico | collected... | reverse complement strand
CCTGCTGCCGCCCAGTTGCCCCTGTCCAAGCCTGCCGTGATGAGCCCAAACATGACCGTCTGCAGAGCGCTGCTAGGATCCTGCACGATGCTGTAGATGGACAGGCCGACGTTGCCGGCAGCGTCGACGAGGCCGAGCACTGTTCGTGCAGCAGTCAATCCGGCCGCGCCGGCCGCATCGCCGACAAAGGGGATGAAGAACAGGATGGCGGTGACGAAGCTGATGATTTCATCCCGCTTCTGCTCCTCTTGGAGCTCCTCGCCTGCCGCCGCCACGGTAGCCATAGCCTGGACGGCCGTGACGACGGACAAGCTCGGCAGTGATCCGGCGTCCACGAGGTCGGTGATCTGGCTGAACGCGTCATATTTGCTCGCAAACTCCATCGTCCTCAGCCGGCCGATCATGTTCTGCGCCGCGCCCATACTCTGGCTGACGATGTCCTTGGGGTTGACGACGTCCACCGAACCCGCTTCGGGGTAGTTCCAGAACCAAATGCCGTTTTCCTTCTCGCAGGTCTTGACGTTCGCGCCGGCATTTTGGCATGCCTGCGAGATTACTACCTGGGTGTCGCCGGAGTTGATCCAGCTTTTCTGCACGCTATAGTCGTTGTCAATAGCAGAGTAGAATTTGTCGCTCTCGCGCAGGGTGTACGTCGTGTTGGGCACAGTGTTCTGATTGTTGCTGTTGATCCCCGCCGGCCCTTTCGCGTACTGAGTCGGACACGTGATCTTCTGCGAACCTGGACCCGACTTGCAATTGGACGCTTTTGAGCAGCCTTCACAAGGGCCAAAGCGGCAGTCCTTGCAACAAAGTATGGTGCCATGCTTCACACAGTCGAAGTAATCGTCGGCATGACCGTTGCCCATGAAGGCATTGATTTGGCTCGGCACTTGCTGTTTGACGAAGTCGGAGTACGTCTTGAACTTAGAATCATAGCCGCCGTTGTTGAGATCTTGGTAATGCTTCATGGCCGCGTCCCATGAGCTGACCAGAGTATCCACGATGTACTGGTTCATGCAAGTGGGCGGTACAAAGATCGTCATGCTGTTCAGGATGTCCAGGCTGCTGAACGTCGCAAGACATTTGGGATAGTGGTCAGAATCGAAAGGTGGTTGGTAGTTATCGGGATAGTCGTCATCGCCATCTTCAAGACTGCCGCCGCTGCTGCCGCTGCCACCGCCTGATCCGACCGTTCCATCGCAGCCGTTGGCCCAGAGGAACGCAGCAGCGCTTCCCGCATTGATCGTAATGTAGTCCGCCCGGCGTGAAGAGACTGCGCCGAAGACGACGCTCTGGCCAGTCACGCCCACGCCATCAGCTATTTGGCCTCGGTTGATCCAGATCCAGCGGCCGTTGGCCCCCGAGTTGGGACCGCCGTTCCTATACTCTGTGAGCGCACCAGTGCTTTTGTCCAAAATTAGGTAGTCCGCCAAACCATCGCCATCGATGTCGGCGAAACGGACCTCGACTCCAGGCCCGACACCACTGGCGATGCGGCCAGCAGAGATCCATACCCAGCCCAGGTTGGCTTGTGAATTGGGTCCTCCATTCAGATACGCTGTGACTCCGCCGGCACCATCGACGCTCAAGTAATCTGCCTTTCCGTCGCCGTCGATATCGGCGAAGTGGATGGTCCTGCCCGGCGCGATGCCCGAGGCGATTATTCCGGTCGACACCCAGTTCCACCCAAGATTTGCGCCCGGATTCTGACCGCGGTTGAGGTACGCGGAGATAGCACCTGTTTTGTCATCAACGATGATGTAGTCAGCCTTGCCATCGCCGTTTAAATCTGCCATTCTGTTGGAAGAATCTGGTCAGTCCCAAGCGATATCGGTTACCATCACGCCATGGGCACGCCGTGACATACCTGATCTGCTCTCGTTTCCCGGCGCCAGAAGCGATTGTACCCCAGTCAATCCAATTCCATCCATTGTTAGCCCCGGTATTCACTCCACCATTTTGGTATGCGAGCAGGGAGCCTTCCGGTCCGATGGAGATATAGTCGTCCTGTCCGTCCCCATCCAAGTCCGCGAAGACAATCTGGTCTCCCGCCTGGTAGGCTCCTCCCTTGCCATTGTTAAGGTACATGTCGAGGCCACCGGTGTCATTATGCACGATAAGGAAGTCTGCCTTGCCGTCGCCTGTCAGGTCTCCGAACGTGATATTTCCTCGGCCAGTGCCGACGCCGGTTCCCAGCTGCCCAACGTCGATCCATTTCGGCGCAAGGTTGTTATCTCGTCGCAGGTTTATGTATCCATATGATGCACTCGCGTTGTTGACCCACACATAATCGGCACGGCCGTCGCCATTCAGGTCTACAAGGTGCACGCCCGCAGCGTCGCCGATTCCGCTGGCAACGTGCCCGAGTGGCAACCATTGCGGTTCAAGGCTTGTACCCGTGGCGATCCAAGACTTGAGCGAGCCTCCGTCCCCCACTATGCTGAAGTCCGCACGCCCGTCGCCATCGAGGTCGGCGAAGATGATGCTGTCGCGAGATCCAGTATCCAGCCCGACTGCCACATTATTGAGAGGCGCCCAATTCCAGCCTCCTCCTGATGCTGGTCCGTTGTTCACATAAGCTGTAAGCTCGCCTGTCGTAGAGATCCAGATGTAGTCGGCGCGCCCGTCACCGGTGATATCGGCGAATCGAACACCGGCGCCATCACCGACGCCGCTAGCGATCTGGCCTTTGCCAATCCAGTTGACCTTGCCGTCCGAATAGCCGCCGTTAGTGTACAAGTGGGCTGCACCCGACTTTGGATCCACCCAGACATAGTCGTCGTAGCCGTCGCCATCTAGATCAGCGATCCTCACGCCAGGTCCGGCACCAGTTCCGCTCGCCACAGTGCCTTTGGGAATCCAAGATGATGAGAATGGACCATCAGACGCCCCGACACCGCTGGCGATGGTGCCGTGATTGTTGTACCAGAAAAGGTTGCCATTACAGACTGCCGAGCCGGTAGAGGAAGCGGAAGTTCCTGCTTCAGGAGCGCTAATCAGGCCCTGATTCGATGCTATGGTCAGTCCGTCCCACCAGACATTTGCCATCTTTGCGTAGCCCGCGTCAGTCGGGTGGAGTCCATCGATCAGGTCGCCGGCGGTGAGGCCATCCTGGGTGTTCTGCATGTCGACTACGACAATCTTGTGCCCGGCATTCATGCGAGACTGAGCAACACCGGGGATCGCGGCGTTGTAGATCTGTGCCCGATTCTCTGCACCATCATCCGCAATGGGCGTGATCTTGGCAAGGATGATGACGGCATTAGGGGAACCAGCGATGATCTGATCTAGCAGGGAACCGAGTCTAGCAGGCGCATCACCAGGATCATGATCGTTGTTGACGTCGTTGGTGCCTGCCATCAAGAGCACCACGTTCGGCTTCTGTGCAAGTCCAGAACCAATCTTAGCAGCAATCTGATTGATCTCGAAGCCTGAGTAGCCATCGTTCTGGTTGTTGCTCATGCTTCCGGCTCGTCGACTGCCTATGAAGCGGACGTTGTTGCCGGAAAACTTCTGAAGGAGGTCATTGCGGTAACCATTGCCGTCACTGCTTTGATATCCATAAGTGATGGAATCCCCAATCGGCTGTATTCGCAGATCAACGCCATTGGCCAGGCTCGCCGTCGATCGCACAATGAAGACAGCAAGCGAAGACAACAATAGAGTGATGCAGTGCCGCGTTGTACCCCAAGAACTGACGAGCATCATGGCGACTTTGAGTATGGCCTGAGATGATGTGCAGCCACAGCTTTGCGGGCGTGCGTGAAGGACTCAGAAGACGAAGCACGCCGCCGGGTGAACAACTTAAGTCCATAACGAAGACCGCGCCACGGATGACTATGTATGACCTGGGGAGAAGCGTGAGTTCAGCCTGATGGGGTTCGCGTGGGAAGCTGACCACAACCTACCTAGGTATTCTATCAATGGCTGACTGCAGGTGCACATGTCGGGTGTGTTTGTGAGTATTACATGATACAGTAATAATGGGTGGGCTGCGGCCACGTGTAGAAGCAGCGGAGATCTCCGTTGATACAGTATCCGAATTCGAGCATCAGATCTCACACGACTTTCGAACGACATCTGTCTACTGTACATACGCACCTACTGTAGACTTCCCGCGGACCTTTGAGATCTAGTAAGCTTACGAGCCCAAGGCGGGAACGGCTGAACTGACTTGGACATGCAGGAGCCGGGCTTACATGTAAGCGAGCTGAACTCGGCATTCGCCTTGGTCGTCGTTACGAGGGAGGAGGGACTATCGCGTGAGAGCCTGCGCGGAGGCTTAGACGATGGCGGATGACTGTTGTCAGACGCTATCAGGCGAGCAGGCGGTGGTAAGATGACTTGATGATGTGGTGACCTGGCCGAGCAATGGCCGAGGGCAGGCTGTGGCCCAGCTCCTTCAAAAGAGGCATGTCCGTGGGTGCGGCCCCAATGTTTATTTCTTTGACAGCGATGATTATTTTCGTCCTTTGCCATCGCTGGACGTGGCTCGCCCTTATCTGGAAGTCCACGACCAGTCGACCAGGCAGTGCTCAATCCGATCATGAGGACGATCTTGCTGCTCGAGCTCTTGATCCTGATCACCCGCGCGTCGGCTGGCGGTTACCAAGGAGCACTGGAGCGGGTTTGGATCTATTATGCCTACGTGATAGATGGCCTCAATGATCCGTCCCAGCGCACTCTGGGCTTCAAGTGCGTCAAGGAGGGCACGAACAAGTCTGCATGGGACGGCAAACAGTGCAAAGGCGTATGGCAAGCTTGCGAAGACCGATTCAAGGCCGGAAGATGCAATTTCAATCAGCTTATGGTGTCACTCGGAAAGGTGCGGCCGAACGAGAACTTTGTGCCGGGAAGCGATCCGAATACGCAGTCGCCAGACGTCAAGCAAACAGCCGTGAACTATTACAACACGCTGACTAGCTCAAACGTCAAACAAGTACCCAATTATCCACCAGAATGTTTCTTGAAGAGCACGAATGGCGAATACATGGATTTCATCGACGGTATCACAAAAGTCGTCACTAAGGCCCGCCCGACGCATGCATCGGCGAATGCAGCTCTCTTCAACAGCTTCGCGGATGCCACTGACCGGATCGTGGAAGCCAGAGTCGGCGATCATGGCCCTTTTCTCATCTCTTCTGCCCAAGCTGAGCTCGATCCTAAAGGCGTCACCATCCATACCATGAAAGTTGGAGATGGCCTGAGTCCTGTGAAGGACAGCAAAGGCGACCAGGCACAATGGAACACCATCGACTGGCAAGCCACCATACAAGATTCGAAATTGTCGGAGCTAGAAACCTTGAGTGTTGTTACCGATTTCAACGACAAGTTCTACTCGGGCAAGAGCGCGAACCAACACATAACAGTCATCGAGGGGTTCAAGAGCACCGTCGACAAGATGAGAACCTGTTAGGATTTTGCCTCTTTATCCGGCGCTCGCGTGGAGAAAGGCGGTTTTCCGACTCGAAAGAGCGCTGATGTAGTGTGAAAGATCTGAACTGAGCTGCTTTGCAGGGACCCAGATCAAAGGTACAATTGGAGTTATGGATCTCAATCTTTGGTACATATCATTGAAAAGTCGCATCATGTATTTCGACGAGATCTTCTCGCTATGAGAGCTGAAACTGTTCGTCAATTCGATCGCACACGTGTTGAAGACCGTGGCGATTAGCATCGTGTCAATCTACCTCCGCCAACTCGCGCAGTGAGAGATGGGACCCGTCCTCCAGCTCCTCGACCTGACCATCCGCACCATTCGCAGCCCGCCCGCCCCCATCCCACGAGTGAAACACGCCAAAATCGCAGGCCATAGAGAGCTGACGACCGCTCAGCATCAAGCCAGACTGCGGGTCAATGAAACGGATATTGTTCATCGGGCAAGAGCCCCATCTCAGATCTTCAAAAGCCGTCGCCCACACTTGAAGGTCGCCGTCCACGACAAGATGCACCTCGTGCAGCTGCGAAAACCGTGCCAAGTCCTTGACTCCGAAGTAGTAAAAACTATCATATGACTCTACGCTGCCGTCGGACCTGAACCTCAGGCGACAGATCTGGGCCCGATGTGGCTCGAGCTCGCGCCTGGTCAGATCGTCGTCCGGCAAGCTGAGCATGTCGACTTCGAAGTTGATCCACGTGTATCGCGGAGTGGATCCGCTGGTGATGAAAGCGCGCACGTAGGGCGCGTAGCGACGAGACTCGCGGCAAGCGTGCATAACGGCTGGTGGATAGGTAGTGAAGCGGAGCGCAGAAACCTGCTCTTGAGGCCGGTCCAGTGTTGCAACAGCATGCACAAGTCGTGGGCGTGCGGACGATTCCCAGATGCGAATGCGTATCTCCGGCGGCAGCCGAGCGAAGCAATGGAATTGGGACATCCTATAACCGAGCGCAGAGCAAGGAAGTCAGTTGTTGTCTTGAGGTGCAGACAAGAGACGGACGTTCCATTCGTTGAGTAGGTCGATCGTTTAAGTAATGCGCAGCGACTGTACATGTACCTTAGTCACCAAAGGAAGGGTGTGGAGCAAATGTGGTCCGTGCACGGGGCTACGGAAGGAGCGAGGATCCTGTTCAATGAGCTCTGCTGTTCGACCGAGCAAGCTCTCCACGCTTACACATATACCTAGGTACTTGTTCTTGTCATCGATGAGGTGCAATCTGTCTTACAATGCACGTGAATACACATCGTCCGGCATATGTACAACAAACACGCCGGTCCGTCTGGTTAACCTCTCTTGCCGACCCCATCAAACTCGACATATTCACCTCTGCGTAACCCCTAACTGCAAGTTCTCACCCAGATACGTGAGAACTTTCATACTGATCGCGCCCTGGTTATAGAGGTGCTTCGCCAGTCCTTTCACCACCTCGGCCTGCTCCTCGGGCGTGAGACCGGTGATAGCGGTCTCGATGACGGAGCCGACGGAGGCCTTGTAAACGGCGATGAAGCTTTGGTAGTACATGAAGGCGAAGAAGCCCATGATGAACTGGCAGTCCATGCGGTCGGTCATGCCGCCGTGGCCCGGGATGGAGTCGCCGAAATCCTTGATATTGAAGGTGCGCTTGAGACCGGAGGCGAAGAAGCCACCGAAGGGCGCGATGAGGGAGGCAAAGGTCGACATGAGCAGGATGTGGAATTGCATAGGGCTGACGGTGAGAGTGGTGGGGAGAAAGGACCAATTGTGAGGGACGAAGGGGAGACGGTAGGTGTGTGGAATGAAAACCGGGTTAGGTACGCATTCGAGGCCGGTGAAGATGTTGGCACCCAGGTCGTTAACCGGGCAGATGAAGTATTTGTAGCGCATGAGGAGGTTGGTGAGGGCGAAGCCGAGGAAGATGGTGCATATCCATGCGCCGACGAAGCCTAGAGATCGGTATTAGATGAACCAGCAACTTTCGATGCGGTATAATGGGCAGACGTACCTTCAACAGTCTTCTTCGGACTGATCTTGATCAGCTGGGTTCGACCGAAGGTGATGCCGCAGATATAGGCGAATATGTCGTTCGTGATGACCAAGCTGACGGGTAGGAAAAACCATATCATGCCCTCAAAAATGTTGTTCATGATGAAATGCGCTTGCACAACGATTAGATAGAGAGCCATGTGGGTCCAAGCGAATTGCGTGAACTGAAACTTGTAGTGGCCCTTCTGCAATGAAGCAACGAAGAAGACGAAGCCTGCGTAGGGTTTCCGTCAGTAACCGTCCGACGTCGATGCTTGTAGTGCACATACCCATCACATAGAGCATGAAGCTGATGAAGCGATGATGCGTCGCAAAAGGCAACAGCACGCGGTCAATGAGCACAATGTGCTTGAAGTAGTAGATGACGCTCTCGCCGTAGAGGAAGTACATGGTCGTGCCCAGGAAATACCAATTCAGCGTCTTGGTGAATCGTAATGACCTAGCACGCGAGGGCACGTTTGAGATGGCGATCACCTCCTTGAAGCTGATGATCTGGACAGCGGTGACGATGATGATCACGTAGATGTGACCGGCGAACATCGACCCGAAGAAAATGGCAATCATGACGAAAGTCCAGATTGCGCGGGTAATGAAGGTCTGCTTCTTCTTTTCGAATTCGGACTGCTTGAGCTGTGCTTCTGATGGCTGTGACACGTCGTTAGTGGAACTCTCCGGAAAGACACAACGCATTGAGCGCCGCTGAACGCACCTTGTCATCTTCTTCATTGTCGGTCGCCCAGCCGCTGGCCGCGGTATCGGTCCTATCGTACCCCGGCCGCTCTTGCTTCTCCGCCCTGGTTATGGTACCATTTCGCGTTGGACCGTTGCTGCGACTACGGACAGGCGACATGTCTTGACTGGGTCTCCGCTCGCGGTAGTGATTGTGATTGAAGGACACAGAGCCTTTGGGCTTCGTCATACTCCGTATGGGGACTCTTGTACTCTCAGCCAAGGTGTGCAGACGTGTCCCGAGTACCTCAAACGAGCGTGCGCTGTCACGATTCTTGGTGGTGACCCTGAGGCTCCGTTTGCTGATAACCGGTCTAGGCACGTGTCTGTCGCGAGTGCGAGCGGGAGTCCAGGATGGCCGTTGTTACTGCTCGGTCGAATGTTCACCGCGTCGCCGTGTGCATTGTGGTCTCGAGGAGTGACCGGGGCTACAAGTACAAGTAGTCTCACAGGAGTGAGACAGCAAAAGAGAGAGTCAGTAGTTGCGCGAAAGTTGCCCGGAAAGCTTGACGGACTGGAACTTCGCATGTGTTTGCTGCAAGATGACGTTGGGCTTTGGGCGCCCAGCCAGTCCACATGCAGTAACTTTAAAGTCACGAGACTCACGACGCGCTCTCCCACACACGCCGCGTCTCCGATCATTAAAATCAATTTTCCCAAGTTGACTCTCCTATACCTTTACGAACGGTCATCACTGCAGAGCACACATCGGTGGAGTAAGTCACGACGGCAATGGAGACTAGGGAAAGATATGGCGGGAGACGACTACTTCTCCGACGATGAGCTAGATATTCCAGACAACACGCTGCAAGAACTTGAGCGGAATGCCATCTCATCCACCCAGCGATCCAAGCCCATCGACTCACGTGCGCCGGCGGTCGTTCGAAAGCAAATCAGGGGCATCGCCCCGCTGAACCGTGCCGGCAGCGCCAACAGAAACCTGCCATGGCGTCCGCCGCAGCCTCGTTCGCAAGCCAAAGCCGCACCACGGGCATCGATCCAGTGTCAGAATGCTCCGCCCCCAAGCGCACCGGAACCGCCGTCTTCTGACTATGGCCTCGACGATGGAGATGTCATTGACCTCCGCGAGCCGTCGGCTATTGTCGAGCCTGCTTCAAAGCCTTACACCCGCCCACCTACTCAGCTCAGACCATCCGCGGCAGCAGCAGCGATCTATGGGTCGAGAGCCGGCCCGAACCCCGAGACCGAGGCAGCGTATGCTCTAGCAGATGCAGAGCTAGGCATCCCTCATAATGCCGGGCAATGGTCAAGAGCACCTTCCGTGCAACCGCAGGTGAACAATGGCGCCGATGTTTCGTCGCTCCACGCGCGCGTTGCCGAACTAGAGGCCCAGCAACTGCGATTACAGCAGCTAGAACAAGAAGCTCGCAATGCAGCATTGGCGAAGCAGGGCGAGATCGCCATCGTGCGGGCTAACCAGGAGAAGTGGGCGAAAGAGTATGAGCGCAAGATTGCTGTCATGCAAAAGGTACACGCGAATGACACGGCCAAGCACAAGGCTGAGCTAGAGGCTGCTAGGAAGGAGCGCGAAAAGGTGGAGACGAACAACCACTTCCTGCAGCATGATCTGGCGCAAGAAGCCGACCGAGCGAAGAGGCTGAACGGGCCGGGTAGAACGAGAGCTGCCCCTGCTGCAGCCAAGCAGAACGAGACGCCGCGGAAAGCAAACCGCACAAACCTGGGCGACGGGTTCAACGATGATGAAGCGCTCGTCCCTAGTCCCAGCAAGTCCAAAGAACGGTCCAGAGATCAGACACCGAAGGCTGGGGTGAAGCGGAAGCGGACTGCTCAGGATAGCCCGATCGCGGCACTCTCGTTCACCCAACCCCAGCAGCCTGTACGACAAGCGCCTGCCGAGCATCTGCAGCCTTCTATGACGTGCCCAATATCAGCGAGCGTGCGTGCAGACCATAGGTTCGAGTTTATGCAGCGTCTTCTGAACCACCGCCCACATGAGGGTCATGACCGGAGCATTGAAACGCTCGCGAAGCACTTCTTTCCCTCAAAGCCTAGCGAATCGCTGTCATCAATCTTGATGAACGAGATCGCGTCCTCACCAATCTCAGCTGACGCCGATCGGCTCCCTCTGAAGCTGTCGCGCGTATCGCTCAGACTCTGGGCGCGCTGCCTCGCTGAGCAACACTTTGCACCTTTGTATCTGATTCTCGACACGTTACGTTTCGCGCTCTACTTCGAGCTATCATCTGTCGTGTCAGCGTTCATCGAAGAGGCAATGCCGCTTTGTATTCGCACCGCCGAGCTCGTCGCTACGCCACGGGCATCGACAACGGCAACCTTCACCGCCAACATCGACTGGCATCGTCATCAGCAATTGGTCGAGCAGATCGACGTTGACGAGATCATGGATTTTCTCCAGCGATTGTGTGAAGCTTCTAGTCTCACTGACGATCGATTGAACGTGTTCTGGCAGCGCATGGAGCCAACGTTCACCCTACTCATGCTCAACAAGGCACAGCCAATCAATCAGATTACCACGAACCTGCATATCCTGGCTACTTCAGCTCTACCGACTAGTTTCGCTACGATCGCTGTCAATGCGGTAACACATGTCAAGCAGGAAGGAGACATGATCGATCGGCTGACCAGCCTGTTGAACGAAATGCCAGAAGTCCCCGAGGACGAACCTCCATACACGGAGAAAGAGATCGCTGCACTCCGCTTAGAGATTTTAGAAGTCTTCAAAGCGATGTGTCTCACCGATCACGGTGGCCTGCTGCTCGCCCAGCATCGCAGTGCCATGGGCAGGCTTGTGCGCTTCCTGGATGGCCAGATTAATAAGCTCTATCTGCTACCTCTCAACATGACTTCTGCGTCAGCTGGAGATGATAAAGGAGTGTCAGCACACGAACTCGTCAGCAACACCGTCAACCAGACCACGCGTTTAATCCACCATCTCCTCCACACCCACGAAGACAGCATTGACATCTCCCAGAAACTCCAGGTCATCTACGGAGGGTACCATAAGTTCCTGATCAGTATGACCAGACTGGCGTTCAGCGAACAGCTCGTCTTCGAGCGAGGCATCGAAGATGATGTTGTCACGGCGGCGCACGCGATTCTGGATAATGTGCTTTCGCCTGAAGAAGGGGAGGCCATTGTCATGGCGGTGGAGACGCCGAGGGGGACGAAAGGTACGGGGGTGAACGTGAGAATGGAGGAGGAGGATGGGGATGTCACCATGAGTGAGCCTGGATGACATCGCCCATCGGCAAGACTTCACAGCTGGCATAAGGTGTTGGTCTGATGAAAATGTTGTTCTTATGATATGACCATGAGCTCGGTTGTCGTGCGGCTTGCAATCGACGTGCATGACGACCCTAGTAGCCTCTGCGAAAGAGCCACAGGTCTCTATGGCTTTCATCGCTGCGAAGATCATTGGGCCAGCAATGCGTCGAGGATCACATGCCACGCTGTACAGTTTGGGTCGGACCTTCGCCTACTCAACCAGATGTCATGGACCGAAGTCGCTTTGCCCCGCGTCAACCTCGACACCACACGCGCGCCGTGCTATATCCGCGGCAATTGCTTCACATCTCACATGGGGTGGTAGTCTTCGACGGCAATCATTCGAGTGATCCAACACATTTCTACTGACAACGATGGCTGCACGACCGAACAAGATTGGCTGGGTTGGGCTCGGCCTCATGGGCTACCCAATGGCCGCCAATCTACTCAAGAAGATGCCGGATGCCGACTTCTACGTCTACGATGTTGTCCAAGAGTCCATTGACAAATTTGTCAAGGACGGCAATGGCAGAGTGCAGGCTTGCGCCAGCTCGAAGGACGTCGCTGACAAGTCCGTATGCCACGCTTGCGACACGCTCCTCCACCCTGGTGTTGGACCGACGTAGACTGACTAACTTCGTCTCTTCGATAGGATCTAATCCTTTCGATGGTGCCTGAAGGCAGTCACGTTCGAGCTGTATACCTCACACCCGAGACCGGCGCGCTCGCGAGCGACCTCCAATCTAAATTCCTCATCGACTGCTCGACAATCGACACCGGTACATCTTTGGCCGTCCGCGACGCTTGCGCGGCACAACACCCTCAAGCGCGCTTCTACGACGCACCCGTCTCCGGCGGCGTCATCGGCGCCGAGAAAGGCAGCTTGACTTTCATGCTCGGCTGCGCGCAAGACGACGCGAACATCGACCTTTTGACGAAACTGCTGGGCCTCATGGGTGGCAACATCTTCCCTTGCGGCGGGGCTTCGCTCGGTCTGACGGCGAAGTTGTGCAACAACTACTGCAGCGGCCTGATCGCCATCGCGACTGGCGAGGCGCTCGACATCGGCATGAAGTCGGGCATGGATCCACGCGTCCTGGCCAATGTCTTCCACACTTCCACCGCACAGTCGTCAATCCTGGACGACTGGTGTCCCGTCCCGGGCCTGTGTCCGGACGCGCCGGCGTCAAAGGGCTATGCGGGCGGATTCCGGGTGCAGTTGATGAAGAAGGACTTCGGACTCGCGGTCGATACGGCGGAGAGGGTCGGGGCGCGGTTGGCGTTGGGGGCAGAGGGCTTGAAGGTGTACCAGGGTGCGAGCGAGGATGAGAGGTGTCGGGATTTGGATTCGAGGGTGGTGTATAGGTACCTTGGCGGTCGGGAGGACTGGCGCGAGGACTTTCCCGAAGAAGTGGAGATGAAGAAGTCGGAGAAGAGGCGGCTGTTGCAGAAGGCGAGGGAATTGGGGGTGTAGTTTGGGGAGCACGATGGGTGGAGGGGTCAAGGCTGGTGGACTAGGAGGTAGAATTGAGAGCTCTCTGCGCTCTGTATACGAGTCCACCATATATCACGATCTGATGCACAAGCTAAAGAGAAGCGCTCACTTTACCACATAGAGCAAGAGAAGAGTCGAGAGGATGGCAGACCTGACAGAAGTAAAGCGAAACGTACAGCAACGGGGTTTGCACGTGATCATTCACTACACGTCCCTCGGTCTAATCTGCCGCTTCGCAGCTTGAGAGGAAACATGAGTCCTTTTTCTCTGCGTCCTATAGCCGTATACAGTACGTGTATGTCAAAATCTGCTCCCTCTACTCTGGTGCACGCAACATGGGTGCCCGGAGTGTGACGAGAAAATCACTTACTTATCGCTTTCGGTCGAATAAGTTATCCGTTCCTCCATCTCCGCCCCTCTCTTTCCTATCTCTTCGAATCGCAGCAATATTGTAGAGGTCCGGACACCTCGAGACCTGTGAGGCGCATCACAGTCTTCGATCACATGTCACCCAAAGGCAAGGATTACGACACCGACTGGATCTGGTCCAGCACCAGCAACACCCACGTCGCCAAACACCGGGACTGGTTCACCACCTTCACTCCCCTCTCCTCGACCATCACCAGCGAAAGCGACAGCAAAGCATACGCCGTCGAAGGCGTCGGCGACGTTACCCTCGAAGTCCGCCGAATGGTGGGCGCGGCCGCCAAAGCAGCGAAGAACAAGGCCATGGTGAACTCCACCATCCTCCTCCGGAACGTCCTCTACGTCCCGACTTTCACGTGCAATGTGCTTGGAGAGCCGGTGAGGCAAGAGTATGACGTCTCGATTGGGGTCGACAAGTTGTTGATGGACAGGAACACTGGCCGGGGCGTGGGATTGCTGGAGAGGAATGAGGCTGGGTTGACGAAGGTGATACTGAAGGGTCAGGCGAAGGGGCAGAGCAGCTTCAAGAAAGATGAGGCTGGTGATGTTGGTGCGACGTGGTCCGATGGGGAGAGGAAGAAGTGGGCGGAGCAGAGTAAGACATGAATTTCCGCATGGGAGCTATGCGCGTCTGAAGAGCCATCCACATGAGCAGGCGCTTTTACACTGGCACGCAATCATCCAGCAGCATACGAACCAGCATGGCCCTCTCGGATGTATCTCTCCTGGTCAAAAGCTCTGGCGCGTCCCGAACGGCGTACAGCGTACTTTCCGCCAAAGGGGTGAGGCGACTTGGACACATAAATGTGCCGAAAGCTCGTCTGGAAACCGGGGTTTTCTCCACATCCACGTGCTCGAAACAGTATTGTTTTATGTTTCATCCTCGCTTTCAATACCGTTGTCGGCGTTCAGCCCCATGGCGATGACGCCTGGCTGCACATTTAACAGCCCTCAAAGCCGGACCTCCTTGCGAACACCTCGATCACTGCCGCTTTGATGGTGGCTCACATGCCGTGCATGGGCTTCATGTACGCGATATCTCCTACTGATCGAGACGTTGATCGCCGGCGCGTCATGGAGCGGAAGAGCAGTGTGGACGGGATTGTAGGCTCCGATCACATTCACGTCCGAACCGCGATGGGATTTTTCAAACGTGTATGTAGCCGGAGAGTGATGCGGTTCTTAAGGAAGATGCAAGCGCAGAATTTGGACATATCAATATTGCCGCCGATTTGGGGCTGCACCGCTTTTCAATTCTGCTTTAGCAGGCTCGCGGTGCGTGAAGCGTGCTGCTTCATACTCGCGACCGTGTGCATGAAAAAGACTCACCTCTGTAAGAGAGCCAAGGACCTCGATGAGAGAGCATGATGAGACAACAGCAAAACGTACAGCCGCGGGGTTCAAGATACACTAGAGCGAACGAGATGGTCTCTTCTCTGCGACCTGTGGCTATGTAACGTACGTAGCAGCTGTTTGTTATACCGCTGATGTGAACCAAACAGATCTGAACAATGTCGTCCTACAACACTAACACCGACTCCGTGTTCACCAACAGCCTTATTTGCCTGCACGCATACTTATAAGACCGCCAGACTTGTCGGATTGCACAGCGCACCTCCTGCAGAGCTACATGTGTATCATGACACATGTATACGCGGTCTAGACTGCTCAGCCGCACGCGCTGCATGCCTGGTACTCTTACCAACACACACACTGGGGGCCAAGTCAGGATTCAGCCACGCTCAGCTGCACCCACTCCGCCTTGGACCCTCAAATATAGGAATTGGACTGCGCAGACACGCATGCGATCATGGCCTGGCCGTTTAGTAATAAGTGCGCACTGCTCGTGAGAGGATCGGTCAGCATTGTGTGCATTTCTGGTCGGTTTGATTCTGTTTCGGCAAGATGCCCAATCAACCTACTAGAGATGGACGAGACGAAGCGACAGAATTGGCAGACGTCTACTCATTCAAGTATGGCAGCAGGACGAACCCAAGCGAAGACTTGCTGACCCCTTCCTTAGAGCGCCCAGCAATACATTCGCCGAGAATTCCGATATCCATGACCACAAAGTACATACACCCTGGATCAAGTACGGCAATCCCGCGACCTACTCTCCGCTGTTCAACGGTGAGATCACGGCCGCGGTAAATGCTTCGACTAAGAAGCTAGAGAGTTGGCGAAAGGGCCTGTCGGTCTGCGTATACGCAGCGCTCGCTGTGCTTGCCGTGAACCTCATCTTAACGATATGGGCCGCCGTGCACTTTAGCACCAGCGACGGGATCGGTACGGCGTACGAAGGGGACTGTGACGTGGCCAGCAACACGACCCTCTGGCTCCATGCTGGAATCAACATCCTCAGTACTATTTTGCTGACTGCCTCCACCACCACCATGCAAATCCTCAATGCACCAACCCGGAGAGAACTCGACCAGGCCCACGCTAGAGGACGCTGGATGGACATTGGTGTGCTCAGTATGAGGAATCTGCTCAAAATTCCACGACTGAACATGTTACTTTTCTTGCTCCTGGCCGCCAGCAGTACACCCATCCACTTCCTTTACAACTCGACGGTGTTTCAAACGTATGACAGCAACGACTATTGGGCGCTGGTCGTCGATCCGGCTTTCTTGTTACCGGGGGCCAACTTCTCTGGTGACTACGACAGCCCAGAAGAAAGCGCAGGCTCGTATCAACACATCAAGAGCATACAGACCACCTTCGCGGATCGCTCGGCGTATCTTGATCAAACGCGTTTCCAGAACCTGAGTAATCATGACTGTATTGCCGCCTACAAGACATCGTTTGTCTCTGGTCGCAGCAACGTCCTCGCTATTACCCACGACAGCGACAGCAGCTCCAACAACACGCTCTTCTTTGCGGAGTCCGTATCCGTGTCTGAGCATGACGGCATGACACCATGGAGCTGGATCTGCTCGAAATACTCTTATTGGAACGATCTATGCGTTACAACCACCCCACGGAACAATGGTACGGATTGGAGCGTCGGCTTCAAATCCATTGACTATTGCATTAGCGAGACAACGACGAAAGCGTGCAGGGTTCAGTTCAGTCTCTACATGCTGGTGGCCGTCATCGCGTGCAATGCAATCAAAACCGCTTGCATCTTCGTTACCATGTGGTGTCGAAAGGCCCACAAAGATGAGTCGGACCGTCCGATCCTCACGGTGGGCGATGCCGTGGCAAGTTATCTGGAGATACCGGATGAATTGACGAGAGGTCGTTGCTTGATGTGTAAGTGCGCACCCTGGCGTGATAGTCTACGTGCGGGAAGCTGACGTGGATTGTTCTGGTAGCCAGGATGGACACGCACAAGGGACCTTTGAGGTGGGAAGACGGTAAGCAACAGAAACCGAACACCACCCCCGTCGCGAAAGAGTACCGCGGCCCCCTGCGACGACGTTGGTTCGCGGCCGCGAGTAGGACCCGATGGTGGGTCACGATCGGACTCGGCGCCTTCGCCCTGATAGCCTGCATCGGCCTCCTCGTCCCCGCCAGCGTCCGCGCCCTCTCCTACGACTACAACAGCAACGCCTCCTCCTTCACCGTCCTCTGGAACAAAGGCTTCGGCATCGCCGACCTGACCACCCTCCTGAACCTCGACCTGTCCACCACCACCGACGCCAACATGATGGGCGCCGTCCTCCTTGCCAACTTGCCCCAAGTCGCCGTCTCCTACCTCTACGTCCTGTACACTCAACTCATCACCTGCATGCTCCTGTCCCACGAATGGAGCACCTACGCCGTCCGCCACAAGGGCCTCCGCGTCACGGCGCCCCGACCCTACTCGCAGCAGCGCGACACTTACTTCCTCAGCCTGCCGTACAAGTACAAGATCCCGCTCACCCTCGCCTCCGTGCTCACCCACTGGCTCGTCTCGTCCGCCTTCTTCTACGTGCACGTCTTCGTCTACCGGGATGGCGTCTTGGTGCCCGAGAACGAAATCTCCGACGTGGGCTTCAGCTGTGCGCCCATGATCTGCATCCTCTTCTTCGGCTTCGCTTTCATCCTCGCGGTGGTGGGGTTGGGCTTTCGGAAGTTCGCCTCGTCCATGCCGGTCGCCAGCTACTGCAGCGTAAGTCCTCACCTTCCCTCCCAACAACAAAACTTCACCGACAAATGGACTCGCTGACGTGTGAGACTTTGATCAGGTCGCAATCGCCGCGGCGTGCCATCCGCCGTCTGGCGATAGAGCAGCTGCGTACGAGAAGGTGCAATGGGGGGATGTCAGTGGCGAAAGCAGGGATTTCGAGAATGATGCCCTTGTTCGACATTGCACTTTTACGAGCCAGGACGTCCAACCACTGATCCCAACAAGGATGTATGCCGGTAGTTAGCTTTTCGAGTTTCAATAAGCCTATACTTGCTACATCCCTCATCTTCAGCCTCTTCACGAAAGACAAAAAGCACTGCATACGGATAAGTCTAATGCAAATGCGCCAAGCCAATGCCCGAGTACGCCCCATCCGTCTCATAAATTTTCTTCTTGTCCGACCCATCCATGTTAAACCGATAGACCGTCCCGCCGAGATCCGTAATATAAATATGATGATTGACCCCATCAATCTTCAACCCAATCGCCTCATGGAAGTGTCGCGCGAGCGTCTTGACTTCCCCCTTGCCGTGCGCTCCCACCCGAGCGGAATTCAACGTGTTGCCCAGAGGGTATTCGCCGCGATCCGTCCAGTACAGCGTATGGCTTTCGGGCTCGAATTCGAGGTCGATGGGTTCTGGGAGTTTGTCGAAAAGAAGTTCGATGTCGGAGCGAGAGGCGGCCGACTCGCCGGCCGGCATCTGGATGTTGGCGGAGAAGATGCGGCCCTGGCCCGCTTTCGAGGGTCCCTTTTGCGTCCAGAAGAATTTGTTCGCTTGGGGGTCGACGGCGATGCCGACGCACCAGTTCGTCTGGTCCGCGACGTCGGTGGAGGAGGCGCTGTCGCCCGTCTGCACGATGACTTCGTGGTTGCCGCCGTCGAAGTCGCAGCGGTGCACGCCGAGGCCCTCGCGGTCGCAGAAGTAGACTTTCTTGTTCGCGTGGTCGAGCTTGATTTGCTTGGGCGTGTGGACTTGTCCTTCGGGGACGATGGCGCGGACGTCGCTGCCGTCGAGGTTCGCGGACATGACGCTGCCGCTGTTGGTGGAGGGGGAGGAGCCCATGTTGGTCCAGAAGATGCGGTTGGCGGCGATGGAGACGTCGATGCCGTCGGGCATGGCTTGGCCTTGGACCAGCTCCCGGACGTTGCTGCCGTCGGCTGACGCTGTCATCACCTTGCCGGATGTGGCGACTTTTTGCAAGTCGACCACGTTGCTGCCGATGCCGATGTCGAGGAAGTAGAGTCGAGGCGCTGCGAGGTTGTCGTGATGGCCCGTCTCGTCCTTGGAGCTACGCGTCGTCTCGCCGGGCGGGTAGAGACCACCCTTCCCAGACTTCGCTCCGAGCTTACCCTGGTCGACAAAGTTTCTCCGGAGATAATCTCTAGCCGTCGAGTCCAGGTGCCTTTCGTTGACGTAGTTGTCCTCGATGAAGGCGACGGTATCCAGGCCCACCGCGTCCATCATCCCGCACGGTCCGGCCGGGTTGTTCTTGAACATGTGCAGGAACAACTTGTCGATTTCCTGCGGCTCCGACACGCCTTCCGCGAGGATCTGGAGCGTTTCGCGCTTGATGGCCGCCCACAGGCGGTTGAAGATGAACCCAGTGGACTCTTTGCGGGCCACGGCTGGCAACAAACCCACGTCCTCGAGCGTCGTCTTCAGGAAGGGCAGAATGTCTTTGTGGGTTTCGCCGCAAGTCATCAGCTCGACGGCTCGATTGGTCGGCGGCATCATGTAGTGGATGTTGAAGACACGATGCCGTCTGCTCGGGTCCACCTTGTCCAGCATGAAGCGAGACCGGTAGGACGACGAGTTGGAGCCGAGCAAGCAATCGGCAGGCGCTTTCTGATCCAGCTCGCCAAAGATCTCGATCTTCAAGGGCAGCTTCTCCGGCAGTGCTTCGATGATCAGCCACGGGTTTTCCTTCACCACCGAGTCGATGTCCGAGACGGTGGAGAAGTGACCGACTGTGCGCTCCGAGCCGCGAGGGAATTCGGACCGGTTGTGTTCGACGTACTCGGCCGCCGCGTTCCTCTGCGCTTCGGCGAGATCGTTCAGGATCACATTATAGCCTGCAGCGATCCACGAGCAGGCGATGCGGCGTCCGAGGACGCCTCCTCCAAGGATAGCCACCGGTCGTGACGTGATATCGGGCTGCGTCCACTGTTGAGTGGCGCTGCTCGATGCCAGGCGATTCCTCTGAGCGGAAGTGGCAAGCGTTATCGTTGTCGAGACCGGGCTCCTGGTTGCATTCTGGCCGCGCGTGCTTGCGAGTCTGCTCACTGCGCGTTGCTGACACACTACTCCCGAACGGGAGGCGTATTGCGTGAGAGGCGCAAGCGGACTATTGTGGCGTCTTGCCAGCCCACTGACAGACCTCCTACAGAGAGACATTTTGCACGACGCTCAAGCACAACAGGAGTTAAGTGTAAGGACGAGGCACACGGTAAGTAGATGCAGCACCACCACATACAATTCCTGGATGAGATGCAGAGTTGAGTGAGAAACAGCACTTACCTGGCAACAAACGTCACCCAGGGCCGACAGCATCCGAGTCCGCATCCGCACCGTCCCGCCGTCGCCGGGATCTGTGGGAGTTTGATACATGGAAGTTGTTTAATGTGCCATGTTGTGGTGATATGATGAATGTTCATCGATCAACCGATTCCACGTCGTCGGCAGACTCGGCACGCAGCTCTTACGTCACACATGGGATTCCTCGGTCCGCAGTTCCGGTAGATCTCGGCACTTAGCCCCGGCCCCATGTCCTCGGTAGATCTCGGTACTGGCGCCGGCCGCGGTTACACTAGCTAGACGAAGGGATGAGGAAAAAGAATGTTCTCGGCCACCGCCATCCGATCGGATAGCGCTGAGCGATACACGTGGTGTTAGGCCTGGTGGCAGCAGCTGCTAGCGAACCATCATGGAAACTGTCAAACGACGCTGATTGACGAGAGCCATTTTTTCAGTGACTTCAGGACAGCAAGACGACAAACACCCACATCTTTTAACGATAGCTCTATCCAGTGTCTATGGTACACGATCTACCAGAATAGCTATTGGCGATTTCGGGCACGAAGTCGTTCTACCAGTGACACGTGCGAGACGATAAATCTTCACCCAACGCACCACATCCACCCCCCTACTACTGAAACGTGAAAATCTCATCCTGCGGCTTCGAAATCTTTCCTGATAGAGGAGTCAGCATAGAGTATCAAGATACCGTGCATGAATGAACATACCTGGTGCCTTGAAGCCGCGGTCTTCCAGAGCGTTCACCATAGCCTTCATCATCGGATCGGGTCCGCACACCAACACCTTCGTGTCGTCCCCCGCGGGAGCGGGCAGGTGCTGGTCGATCATCTGCTTGTTGACGCGACCCGTGCCACCCTGCCAGCCGTCGGGCGGGCTGCTGAGGACGTAATGCACGCGGAACTGCTCGTACTTGGCCGCGAACTCGTCCAGTTCTTTCCGCATCAGGATGTCTGCCTCGGTCTTGTTCGCGTAGAGTAAGGTGGTCTTGGTGTCATCGCGCGGGTCCTCGCAGATCCGGCGCACGATCTGGAACATGGGTGTGATCCCCGTGCCGCCCGCGATCATGCCCATTTCCTTGACCAGGTTCTTGTGGTACTTCATCTCGCCCTTTGGACCTCGGATCTCGACCGTGTCACCAATGTTTAAACTCTTCAGCCATGGGGTGAGCTTCCCATCCGGGTAAACCTTGATGGTCAATTCCAGCCGGCCTCGATCCTTGTTGCTGGAGGTTGGGGTGTATGAGCGTGCGATCTGCTTGTTGTCGACTTCGTGGCGGATCGCGATATGCTGTCCCGTGGGCAGCCCGAGCACCGAGTTCTCATGGGGCAACTTGAACACGAATCGGATCGTATCGTGGGATAGGTCAAGCTTCTCCGCGAGCGGGAATGGTTGATAGACTCGCGCATTCAGGACGCCTAGGTTGATATCCTTCTTGACAGTTCGTCTCGGCGACTTGGCCTTGAAGTGTGCGGGATAAGACTGAAAGTCGCGGTGCGCAATGTTCAGGCTCTTGGCGGCCCATTGACTGACCGCCCCCGCGATCCCCAAACTCGCCAAAGTCGAAAGCGCGAAACCTTGCCAGAAGCCACCGCTCTGGAAGCGATGCAGGAACGTCGAGTACCTCCTTCCGAGGACAATGGACAGGACGAGCGCCACCAGCCCGACCGACATGCTCGAGACATGGTGGTGCGCCTGTTTCGGAGGCGGCAGGTTGTTCACAATGTGCACGCGCGAAGGGTGGACCTCGGGCATTTTCTTGGTGTCATGGTCGGTCCAGTCCTCGTCCGACACCCTGCCGATGCGAAAAGTCTCCAAGATCTCCCGCGCGTCGGTCGAGTGGCCAATGTCCTCGTAGGCTTCGGTGGCATCCGTGCCTGCGTTCTCGAGCAGAAATTCTTTGCCGCCGGGGTGGTCCTCCTGGTAGGCTGTCACGTCGTAGACGTGATTCCACATGACCTGAATGCGCCAAGTCAGCTTTCTGCATCTGGCGGACCAGCGTAGATCAGGGATGGCTTACCACCCACAGGTCCTGCCTGCCGTTGTGCTTCGCGACCTCATCGAGGCCGTAGACTCCATCACTCATTGTCGCGGTAGGGTATGTACGGAGGTTGGGAGAGATAAGATGAAAAGAGTTCAGAAGCTGCGTTCCTCCAGGCGAAATGATTCAGGCCGAAACGACGTTCAACAGCCCACGGACAAAAGACAGATTGGCCTTTTCTTGAAAAGAGAGTGATGCCAACGGATGGGAACGGAAGGCTAGGCCTTCACTCGTGTATGTGGACGTCGAAGGGGAAGAGGACTTTGGAAACCCGATCAACCCGATCGGCGGCGACGGTGAATCGACGGATGGGCGCTCTCTTTCAATCACTGCCAGGGTTGTACATTGTTATTGGGTTGTTCCGCAGCTGCTCCGGTGCGTACAGGTACTGCTGTATGATGATGCAACAGGTACGATAATGTACGTGTGGATGCGCCGAGGCAAACATCAAACGCATTCAGGTTGCGTTCCTGCCGGCAGCCGAGGGGTGGCGCCGATGGGTACATGTACGGAAAGCCACGGATCGGATACGCACTGCCCAGCGACGGCCGCTGTGACTTCACCTGCTCAAAGTTTCTCCCTCCACGTGTGTAGGTGGTGCGTGTTGTTGTAAGTCGCGCTCGCTTCGATCAACAACATCGAGTACGCCACAGCGATTTTTCTTCTTGTCATCCTTTCTTCTCATCACGCAGTAGCGACCAGCAATTTTCCACCCCGTCGACCGTGTCAACATGACGATCAAAGGCTTCTACCTCGTCGGTCAATCCAAGGATCTATATCACCAGGAAATACACATCGACCAATATCACGACTTCGAGGCGTTACAACATGCGGTCGCGGAGCAGTACAACATCGTCGAGCCTGCAGGTCAGTGGTAGAGGTCTCATCTCTCAAGATGGCAACCCGACTGACACCGTCTCAGGAGTTGGGATGCAAGATCCCAAGGGAAACGGATTAGCAGACCTTGATGCCGTGCTCGACTGCGACGAGGATATAGGTGTGGTAGTGGACGGTCATCCAATCCGAGACCCTGCCGGACCACAAGGCTTGCCGCTGGTCGGAAGCTACTACGAGGTGTTTCCGGATCATCTGGTGGGTGAGCCTGGCAAGTATCTTGACCTTGTCCGTAGCTAATCGCACGACAGGGTAATCACGCTAGGCTATTCCAAACCTATGGCCCGGTCATCGAGTATGAGACAATGGGAAAGCGCAATTTCTTGACCAATGACCCGGCCGTTGCGACAGTCGCCTTCCAGGAGTCCGCTTTCTTCAGCAAGCAGATCACGCCCGAGCATCCATTGGTAAGCGCCGAGATGATGGTAACATCCGCCGGTTCTAACTGTTGGTGTAGGCTGGGATCAAGGACAACCGAGCCCTGTTCATCGGAGATACGGAAACCGAGGCTTGGAGACAAGCACACAAGTTCATCCCTCCCGCGATGTCGCCCAAAGCTGTGAGGTAAGCATGCATGAGGCGAGCGGGTCTGAATTCGCGTTAGGTCGCAGTCGGACACTGCCTGCTTTGGATGAGAGGTGCTAATGTTATTCCCTTGGCAGGCATTATACGCCACTCATGGAGGCTTCAGTCAAGGACTCGTTCAAGGTCTTCGACAAGCTTGACGAGGACGGTGAGGCATGGAATGTGTATCAGTACATGCTCAAGCTCGCTTCCCAGACGGTGTTCAAGTTCGCGTTGGGCTACGATGCTCACCACTTCGACAGCCCTGACTCGTCGTTGAATGAGCTTGTGGTACTGATCGCACAGTCGCTGTCCCTGAACAAGAAGGTCACGTCCCGCGGGTCGTGGTATGCGAAGCTCGGGGCCGTTCCGTACACGGCGGCAAATGAGTTGAGAAATATCACCGGAAGGCTCTGGACCATATTGAACAAAGGTGCGCGTGTCGAAAAGCTCGGTTGCGGATTGGACGACTGACTCAATCTGTTCTTCAGCCATCGATGAAGCGCCAAAGGGTGACACTGATGAGGACTTGCCGTTGAACTCGGCAGCACTCGGTGCAAGCTGTGTGGTCGACTATCTGAAGCGAGCAACCGACGACCACGGCAACAAGCTCCCAAAAGATCTCGTCATCCCGAACATGCTCCCGATCTCTGGAGCCGGGTTCACCACGACTTCTTCGCTTTTGTCATGGCTCATCTACTCGTAAGTCTTTTCGTGTCGGGACTGCTAGTCATTTCACCGTCAGCTCGGGATGCGCTAATACGCGTATCGCAGTTTGTGTCAGTACGAAGGCAACCAAGATCGTATGGTGCAGGAGCTAGTAGATGCCGGTACGTGCCGACAGACCTAAGTCGCAGCATCGGTGTCTGTGTCTGACCAGCGTTTAGGAGTGAACGAGAACACCAAGTGGACCCCGGAGCTGTCCGACGGGCTGACCTTCCTCGACAAGTTCGTGAAGGAGACCCAAAGACTCCACAACCCATCTTTCCAGCCCGGCCGGACAGCCAAGGTCGATTGCATTGTGCCCGGTGGCTACAAGCTGTCGGCAGGCTCGGTCGTCATCTGCGCCCTACATGCGATCCACAACAACCCCAAGATCTGGTCTGACCCGGATCGCTTCAACCCGGATCGTTGGGGTACAGAGGAGACAGCCAACCGACCGAAGAACTCATACATGCCGTTCGCGACCGGCCCGCGGTCATGCATCGGGTTCAACTTCGCCCTGGGCGAGGTCAAAGTACTGCTGCCGGAGCTGGTGTACCGATATGAGTTCACGAAAGAAGGCGAGGAAGCCGTTACATACGACGTAAGTGAACACCGAGTCGGGTGAACGTTATCTTGATCGTGATGGTCCCACTGACACCTGATGCGCAGCCCGAGTTCCAGCTCATCCGGCCCATGAACTTCTACGTTCGAGCGAAGAGGCGGACAACCTGGCCAGAGCCCAGTAAGGATGCAAAGAAGATTGCGGTGGAGTATGGTCCGGATGAGAAGAAACCTCATGTGCCAAAGTAATCGGAAGCGCCATACTTGTATGATGCAATGAGATCTGTGAAGGAGTAGGATTATTATGCAGTCTTCATGACATGCGAAGTCCGTACCCCGACTAGGAGGCGTCGTGTAGCGTTTGCAAGTCGATCTTTGAAAACTGACTACCAGAGTAATCCTCTCCCGAGTCGCTTCTCAGTGTGCCTGTCAGGAAGCATTGTAGAACACGACGCACGACTTTTGGTAGGAGTTGCTCCACGATGTAGACAAGGAGGCCTTGACGTTGGAGTTGAGCCGGAAATGCAAAGAAAGCTCGGACCAGGTCGGTGAACGGAGCCTCCGATGCCAAATGCGCTCATGTTGGGGGCTGTTAAAACAAAAGACCGTCAGATATCTGTGTGTGTACAACATCTTCCATACTCGCTATTACACTCTCTTCTTTCCCTGAAGTCGCTCTTAAAGATCCACGAGAGTACGCTTCACGCTTCGTCCGCTTGATTACCAATACGCGTGCGCTCGACAGTCTCACGGGTGGCCACCGTCCTTTTCACCTCCGAAGCCCTGCGCATGCGATAGCCAGGCACCGACTCTCCCTTCATGGTACTAGCCCGCGTGGCTGACTACTTCTTCCCACCCACTCAGCCCGCGCAACCGGTCCTCAACTACGTCGACGATGGCCGCCAGAGCCCCGCGGTCAGCCGCTGGCAGGATTCCGAGCGACGGCCGAAAGAAGAGCTTCGGCCGGATATGACGGCGCAGTCGCAACCTGAAGATTCGGAAGCTTACCGCCCGCCGTATCTGCACGCCATGCTGGCCGGTGGGATTGGGGGGACGGCGGGCGATATGCTCATGCATAGTTTGGACACGGTGAAGACGAGGCAGCAGGGCGACCCGCACATGCCGCCGAAGTATACGAGTATGAGTAATACGTACTACACCATTCTGCGACAAGAGGGTATTCAGCGAGGACTCTACGGGGGCGTCGCGCCCGCGTTCCTAGGCAGCTTTGGAGGGACGTTGATTTTCTTCGGCTGCTATGAGTGGAGCAAGCGGTGCATGCTTGACTTTGGCCTCACGCCTTCTCTCGCATATCTCAGCGCTGGGTTCTTCTCCGACCTGGCCGCGAGTCCGCTATACGTGCCGACGGAGGTGTTGAAGACGAGACTGCAATTGCAAGGGCGCTACAATAACCCCTTCTTCACGAGTGGGTACAACTACCGCTCGACTTTCCACGCTTTGCGCACCATCTATCGCACCGAAGGCTTCGCCGAGCTCTTCTCGGGTTACAAGGCTACGCTGTTCCGCGACCTGCCGTTCTCGGCGCTGCAGTTCACGTTTTACGAGCAGGAGCAGACCATCGCGAAACAATGGGTTGGTCCAGGCAAGGACATCGGCTTGACGCTCGAGATCTTGACGGGAGCAAGTGCGGGCGGTATGGCGGGCGTACTGACATGCCCGATGGATGTCGTCAAGACACGGATACAGACCGAGCTCGACCCGGAAGTAGCGGCACAGGCGAAGCAATTGAAGAAGTCCAAGAAAGCTCCTCGCCCGCCCATGACCTCTACGACGTCGGCGTCGACGCCAGCACAATCTCCAACCCATTCGACACATAGACCATCACCAGCCTCCCCATTCCCGCCAGCTTCCGCACCCAAGACACACAAGAACCCCATCTCCACCTCCGGCCCTAGCACCGCGCTGAAACACCATGGCCAAGTCTCTCTCGATACCGAGAGTGTGGTGAAAGCGCTTCGCATCATCTACAAAACCGAGGGTTTCGCGGGATGGTTTCGAGGCGTGGGTCCGCGGTTCGTGTGGACGAGCGTGCAGAGTGGGACGATGCTGTTGGTGTATCAGAAGCTGTTGCGGTGGTTCGATGCACGTCCGCTTGGCGAAAGGGATGACGATGAGGGGTTGAGAGGGGCGAGTCTGAGCTCATAAACATCATCCTGAGTGGCATTGCTTTAGGTGCACGGGCGGCTCATGTTGTAAGAGATGTAAAAAGCATTGCCTGGCGCGTTGTGTGATCACGGAGTCCAGTCTTGGATGGGACTTGTACATGTACGCTGCTTGATCTTCGATGTACGTATCGACTTATTCTGAAACCATTGACGTTTGTTGTAGTCTCGAGGCTGGCGATAAAAGTCTACTCTGAAGTGCGACCTGCACCTACCTACCTCAGGTACCCATATTTCCTGAAGGGCTACGCTATGGCAACCACCGTCCATCTCGTCAGCAACAGCCTCATCATAACAGAGGAAGCCGCTGAGCGATATGATTGCGCGTCTCGGGACTCGGAATCAAGTGCCGATGCGTCTGTTGCAGAGGGAAGTACTCACTCGCAAGTCACCTGTTAGTTTATCATATACACATCCATTAGGACGTGTCGTCCAGACAATCGACACTTACATCTAGCCACACATTACTAAACCACCATAACCACGCACCTACGAAACATCTCATCACAACCTCTACCCATATAAACCCACATACGCACCCCGCCAAACACCAACCTACCTCGCCACCCATGCCGTCCCCTTCAATCGACGTCACCACCGGCCCCGTCTTCTACCCCAGCAAACCGACCAAGATCCTCGTCTCGCCAGGCTACGGCGCCGGCTGGGTCAGCTAGGCGCCGCGCTCCGCCAGCGACGCCTTCCTCGTCTGGATGCTCACGTACGAGCCGCTCGTCACGGGGCTGGAGAAGTCGGCGTTGGAGAGAGGTTCGTTCCACTACGCTTCCAGCTTCTTTCTCGGCATTCTCTTTCTTCTTTTGTGTTGGTCTTTTCTTTTTTGTGTTCGGTTCTTTCTATTGACAGAGAGGAAGAGAGAGAGAGGGGAGAGCTGACCATTCGTCGCCCGCAGACGAACTCGAAGACCTGCACGCCCAGTTCCATCGCGAGGCCAAAGCGAAGTTCGGCATCGATCGGATGGTGTCGAGCCGGGTGAGCAACTTGGTCGTGAGGGAGGTGGGGTTCGCGTTTGAGATCCGGGATAAGGAGGGGGAGGAGAGGGTGTGGGACGTGAGCCGGAGGAAGACGATTCGGATGTGAGAGGTGGGCAGCTTGCTTGGGATGTGTGTTTGTGCGCGACCTAGGTATCTGGGCATGTCCTGGTGGACTTCCTCATAGGTGATATGGGTTTCCTGAATTGGCTCCAAAATCGCAAGACTGCCGGGTCGATTGACTTTGTTGTATGTACTATAGGTGATGGCAGCATTATTACTACAGTTTTCCAAACAGTAGTGAATGAGGATGAAATCCCAATATCAACATTGCCTTTACAACCCTTCTTGAACTCGCGAGCGCCTCTAGATGTATCGATATCGACTTGACGTTGCCATCACCACCACCTCAGCGATACACCGCCTATCTCTGCCCTTGATGAGTAGCACCACTCTGCACAATCGCCGGTTGCGTGTCCGCGGACGTCGTGCTGCCAGCTTTCACCGCAGGCTCCGTCCCTGCCGTCGACTCCGATCCCATGCCCGCTTCCACTTTGTTCTGGATCCAGGACTTGTCTTCGGCTTGATATCCCCCAACCTCTGTCAGCACATTCCATCGTGATGTAGAGGTTTGATCCTTCACCAAGAAGACTCACCGTGACCGTCGTTCGCACCAACGCCCGTCCCAGCCGTAGGGTTTGTGCCCGGGTCGGCGTTCACGTTTGGGTGGTCACCCAGCTTCTGCTCGACCTTTTTCAGGATGCCGGACATCTTTTTTCGTTTGGGGCGATGTTCGAGATTGGATATGGATGAGTTGGAGTAGTGTAAAATGGATTTTGCCTACCTTGACCTACTGTATGTGCTGTCGGTGGTCCATATATCGGTGCGGCTGGCGGCTCATGACGGATGAATGTGTGTTCTGCGCCACTTTGACACGACGATGGAACTACGTAGAGGTGGTGCAGCGCGTCGACGCACGTGGACATGTCGTACGTCGAGGCTTGTCCTCTGGAACCTCGACTGGCGAGAGTACAGTACATGTATCCTCAACTGTCCCTTTCTGGATGAGATCATTCTGCTTTGCATGATTTCGCCACGGAAGTACGAAATTCATGTCACGTCTGCTGTTTTACGTAATCAGGCATCGGCAGCCCGGGAGTCACGAGACCTCGCATTCCATCAAGGTCTCGGTTCGCCCTCCTACAGCATACTGTATTATGTACTGTATATACTACTCTACATCAACATCACGTCTGAATTAACCGTCACGAAACCTCCATCTGCTCCGCGCCCTCAACAGCCGCGCACCACTTCGGTCGGTCCTTGCAGAAAATCTCCTGCACCGGCTTGCTCGCATCCAAGACGCCGCCGTCGTCCAGCGTGCCCGGCTTCAAAATCTTCATGCCCTCCATGGCGTCGGCGTCGACCATCATGAGCGTCGAGCAAGTGCCACAGAACGTGTACGTGACCGTCTTGCCGGAAACGCCCTGCCGCTGCCAGGTTTTGTCTGTCCCAGAAAGCTTCGTGAACTGGCGGGAATTTGGTTAGTCCTGGTGGGGACATAGTATTTGTGGATTGGTGAAGACCTTATCAGTTGAGACCATACTGTTGATGCTTCCGTTCATGCCTGCGTTTTTCCGGCAAGGGACGCCTGAGGACAGAAGATTGAGAGGGTTAGCACCAGGTGTCTGCTGAGACGTCTCGAAAGCGTTGTGTCCGTTTGGCGAACGTACAATGGCAGCCAACCTGGGCGGTCAGTAGGTGTTTCCTCATCACCCTCAGGTCTCGATGTGACGACTCACCACCGCTACTGGATCGCCTTGATATTCATACGTCCACTTTCCGCACATGCAACTTCCTTTCGGCATTCTGGTGGCCTTGCAACTCCCCTTTCAGAGGTCCTGTGGTTTTCTCGTAGCGGTAATTCGAAGGGCTGGACTTGCAAGCCTGATGATCAGATATTGAATTGAACAGGGACAGGAAACTTGTGAGGTTACGGAAGCTGGATCTCGTCCACTTCGGCGGTTATCATCACATTCGAAGCCCGAATCGACCTTCGACAAACGCCGCGTCCACCTACAGTCTACAGAATGGACACCCCACTATGTATGACGTATCTATGTCCCTGAAGACCTGGAGGATGCAGGTAGGAATCGGGGCGCGACTCAATCAGATCTACTACATACCGCTGATTTCAGCTCTCACGATAGACCGCCGTCAGCTCTGTGTGGGTCACGCTCGTATATGTGACCACCTCTAGCTTGTCCGGATTATCTGTCGAGAGCGGTGTTGTTAGTATGTTGATGGGGAGGATCGGTTCAAAGGGCACGAAAAGTATATATCAAAGGGTCAGCTTTGCATGTGATAGTCGTTGGAATCGCTGGACTTCATCCATGTACCGGTCGTCGAAAAGGTCGCGTGTAAAAAGGCACAATGCAATCAAGACATGTACATACAGCGGAGATCACGTCAGACACTTGCTCTCCAGGATGCACCAAAGGACATGTACAGGGCGTGATACGCAAGCTCCGAGTCTTGAATGGAACCTCGATGTCAACTTCGGGTGGGTACGGTCGAGGCTGCGTTGTTCTCTTATCGGTGGCGACATCAAATCGGATGTCTCAATCAAGGCGAGAGATTGCGCATAACCATTTCCCGAGTTCCCGGTGATTCGCATCGTTGAAAAGCAATCTTTTTCGACGAGCGCCAGAACCTCTCCCCAATCTCGCCAAGAAAACCAGAGCAAGAAGGTTCTCCTTACCCAACTCGAACCATTACCTCACTTACCAACGATTGGTATGCCAAGACGAAACACCTCAACAAGCCCACGGAAGAGGGGGGGATTTCTGCCCGTCCTTCAAAATGCCATGCGATAACTTGCGCCGGGCATCACTGGATGTGGCTTCTTTCGCGTATGTTTTGCTG
>Ga0268244_10000136_pt1 | contig 30939 bp, 35 predicted proteins | sample AgamicMgSfe_FD_200258 | JGI IMG/M metagenome (GOLD analysis project Ga0268244, IMG submission 200258) | Agave microbial communities from Guanajuato, Mexico - Mg.Sf.e (v2) (version 2) | ecosystem: Host-associated > Plants > Phyllosphere > Phylloplane/Leaf | place: Guanajuato, Mexico | collected... | reverse complement strand
CCTAGCACAACGCACTGCCGGCATCTTGTTCTCAAGGCAGCAAGTCACTCTTGTTGAGAGCAAGGAAATTGCTACCTGCCGCGGCTGGAGAATCGTCTACTCCTGACGATGACGACCAGGACGATCCCTGCGGGCCCCGATTAGAGTTAGTCCGTATCTTTGTGGAAAGACTTCATGATTCCCAATCTAACCTGGTGTTCGTACTCTTGGAAATGAAGAGAATAATGAACGCCAGAAACCCCCCTAGACCGCAACTGATTAGAGCAGAGCAAACCACACTACATCGTAGGCGTTGCCGTGGCCATGGGGCGACATTCCCAATCACAACCCCCGATCCAATAACAAGAATAGCCCGGCGCACATGGACACACAGCGCTGGTGCCGGTACAAGCTGAAGCTGGAGCGGATGTGGTGTAGGTGGTTGAAGGAGAGGTTGAGGATGACGAGGTTGAGGTGGTTGTAGTTGAGGTGGTTGTCGTTGAGGTAGTGGTTGTTGAGGTGGTTGTCGTTGAGGTAGTGGTTGTTGAGGTGGTCGTGGTGGGTGGAGGTCGCGTGTACGTCACGGTCGCGGTGCCCGTGGCAAGGTCACCGTAGTCTATGCGGGTCAGCAAATGCAGAGTCTTGTACATGGAGGAAGAGAGGGTGTGAGCGGGTGGCCGCCTGAGTGAATGTGGCAATGATCGCTAGCGGTTTCATGCCTTGCTATCCAAATGAACCATCCAAGGAAGAAAGACTTACAGTAACCGTAGCGACACAGGAAGAACTGTCCGCTGCTGGCCTAACCGCGAAGTTGACGTGCTGAGCGCTCGCAGCCGGTTGGCCCGCATCGCTGGTAGTTGTCAGGTCTGCGGCGAGCTTCGCAGGGATCGCAGGCATAGGGTGGACTGGCTTGGGCGCCTCGAAATTGGGTGCGGGCTTCTTCTTGTGAGCGGGGTCTTTGGGTACGGCGTGATCAGCGGCGGGTTTCTCATGCGCGGGCTTCTTGGGCGAAGCGTGCTTCGGAGCGGGTCTCTTCAGTGGCTGTGGCTCCGCAGCCTTCGCATCCGCGTTAGATCCGATCGCCTGGAGTGCCTCCACGAGCGGCAAACCCTCGTGGCCAGCCTCGTAGCCGACATTCTCGGTGCCAGTGTTCTTGTTGGCACGCTCAAGATCCGCCAGGGCCGCTTCAAGAGTAGCGGCTTCGTGTTCCCGGGCGTTTTGCTTCGCACTGTCGGGCTCGGGGCGCTTGACAGGCTCGACGACGCCGATTCTAGGTCGTGCGACAGGCTCCCGGTCCAGTCCCGGCCGGTGCTGATTTGCGACTCGCTCGGCTGAAGCTGAAGCCACAGCCATCAAGGCTACGATCTGCAAAAGCCGCATATCGCAGTGGGCTCGGCGACAAGTCTTAAGGAGTGTAAGGGGTGTAGTGGAGGGTGTAGCGACGCGAATAGGAAATTGGCGCGACTTGGCAAGCAGACACCAAGACGAAGGCGAAGCTTATGAATGGCGGGTGGAGGAGAAGTCAGGGACGCGCATTGTTTGCTTACCCGTGAAAGGAATGCGGCAATCGGCGTACGTACAGTCCCCTCGACTACCTTCAAGAATGTTAGCTTCTGCTGCCTGCAGCGACACTGCGACACCCATCGCCGCTCTGAAAGTCGATGTTCGTCGAACTCATGCTTGTCGTCCTGCCACACTCAGCTCAATGGTTAAAGTATTGTTCGCCCAGAGACGTACAGTTTGAAAGAGGTCACCACGTTGCCATCACGTGCATCCATGCACTCCGATGGCCAGAGCTGTGAGTGGGATGTCATATTTGACCCGGCGCCTGTCACGCTTGTTGTGCAACAGTATTATGTGTTCAAAGTACATTATCGACGACGGGGGAGATGTTGAACTGAGAGAGATGGATGGGTGAGGTTGGGGAGAAGGTGAGATATCTGATTATTACTGGAGATATCTTTTCAATGTTTTTCGCTTAACAAAATAGAGACTGGCTAGCCGAATGCGTAAATGTTCAGCATAAGTCTGAGTGTGGGAAGCGCAGTATCGCCACACCTGGTCCCAAGTTGGCAACTTCCAATTTGAACCTCACCTCACCTCACCTTCGTCATCACAACCGCTCGCAACCCGAAAGGCTCAAGTGATCGCGCAGTCAAACCACGGGAGTACACTTCCATGCTGAGTGATACGGCAACTTCTACCGCATGCCATGCCGGACTCGGCTTCTCGCGACTCGGGCTCGGGACCAGAGACGCCTTCACGGTCGTCATCGTCGACCGACCATCCCAGCCCCTTCCGCAATCCTCTCCCGGGCGACGTCGACGTCTGGCAACATTGTGCCCTTGGCCCTAGTGAAAAATGGTCGGAGTCACTGCAAAGCTTCGCCGTGACTCTGGCTTCCTTCATGTACCCTGCGTGCATCTTGAAGATCTGGGGCGAAGACCTTGTCCTTCTGCACAACGAGGCCTGGCTGGAAGCGGGTGGCGGTGATATTCAAGGTCAGCGCCTGCGAGGCTCCTTCACCCCGGATGCGTGGGAAGCGTTGCAGAGCGCGCTGCACGGCGGTGAGCCGAAGCGACTCGCAAGCCACCACTTCTTGGACGAAGACTTGGAACGTGGCGCGGCGGCGGAGTACACCGTCCTTATCAGCCCGTTGTTCGAGGACGACAATGGCGCGGCATCTGGACTGTTGACACAGCTCTTACCCAAATCGCATGCTTCGCCGGAGGGTGCCCCCCGCCGGAAAGCTCACGAGCATCAGGCTAGCAGCTCAGGAAGCAACGCCGAGACCGATCAAGGGCAGCAGAGCGAGTCGGCCGATGTCAGCAAGTTTGGCGAGATTACCGATAGCGTGGCTTTGGACGAGCACCCTTTTTTCCACCGCTTCGCGGAAATGCTGCCGAACGGCTTGGCGATCCTCGACGACAAAGCACAAGCGGTGTTCGTGAACCAGCATTTCTACGACCTCACCACGCACCAAGGAGAAGACCAAGCGTTCAACTCCTGGCCGCAAAGCATCCATCCCGAAGATTACGAGAGGGTGATGGGGGCCTACCAAGAAGCGTTCAAGTCCCAGCGCCAATTGCGTACTGAGTTCCGCGCTCAAGGCGGAGCTCATCCGTGGAGATTGCTTCTTTTGACCCCACTCGGCAACGAGAACCTGGAGCACGTCAGTCTGCGTAACAACGGCGGCTTCATATGCAGTGTGGTCGACATTTCTAGTGAGAAGTCGGCCGAGCTTACGCAGAGAAAGGCGGCCAAGGAGGCCCAGGAGCGCAAAGAGCAGCAGGAGCGCTTCATCGACATGATCTCACACGAGATTCGTAACCCCCTTTCCGCCGTCCTCCATTGCAACGAAGACATTGCCGAAAGCGTTCGGGAAAAGGACAACGTCAACATACCTGCCATTCTCGAAGCGGTCGAGACCATCGGTTTATGTATAGCTCATCAGAAAAACATCGTCGATGACGTGCTGTCATTCAGCAAGCTCGATGCTTCAATGCTCTCGCTATCTCCCAAACCGTGCCGACCAAGTCAACAGTTAGCTGCCAGTTTGAAAATGTTCATGTCTGAGTTCAAGAAGCAGAGCGTGGAGTGCAATTACCGTATCGACAGCTCTTATGTCGACTCCCATGTTGACTGGGTTATGGCGGACTTGGCGAGAGTGAGTCAGGTGCTGATAAACCTGGTTTCCAATGCGGTCAAGTTCACTGCCCGAAAAGAGGGTGAAAAGTGCATCACGGTCTCGGTGGCTGCCAGTTGCGAACGTCCGGACGCGTACCCACCTAACGTCATTTTCTTCGGTGCAGATGAAGCGCAGGCTCATCGGGTGGATGCCACGAATAAGCCGGAATGGGGCAGCGGCCAGGTCAAGTACATCATGGTCGCCGTCGAAGACACCGGTATCGGCATCGACGAGGAAGGACAAAGAAAACTTTTTGGAAGATTTCATCAAGGTCCGTATTCCTCTTCGAACGCCTTTCCCTTGTTATACAGGTAACCTTGCTTATACGTGTATCCTCAGCAACGCCAAAGACTGAAGAGATGTACGGCGGGACCGGTAAGCGATTCCCTCCCCTACTTGGCGTCTCGCTGACTCCATCAGGCCTGGGCCTTTCCATCAGCCGCAAGATTTGCCACTTGCACGGTGGTGAGATTGGAGTTGCTTCTCAACTGGGAGATGGGAGCACGTTCGGATTCTACTTCACGGTGAAGGAGAGCGAACAGCTTCAAGACTACCAGGGCAAGCGCGAGGACGACGAGATCGAACTCGACCAGCTACGAAATCAAGTCAAAGCTCTAGGCAACATTTGCCCGATTGACGCCGGCCCGCAAAGGTCGTACGAATCTCTGGAGAATCCACCGGTTACCCATGGCGAGGAAGCGAAACCGCAGGGCAGCCGGAAGGAGACGGAGCGTCACCAAGTGACGCACGAAGTCGTCTCTGAGATGCCGACTAGCGATTTACGGCACGACGGTGACGGTCGACGCACCCGAGCTGAGCGCTCTGTGGCTGTGCAGCAGGACGACCAGAAGCAACCTTCACAGCAGGATTCAGCGAGCCCAGAACATGGAGACAACGAACAGCGTGATGAGCCTTCGACATGGAATAATACACCCACGCGCGTACTTCTTGTCGAAGACAACGTCATCAACCAGGTACGCATCTCAATCATTTCCAGCGTAACACCCCGTACAACGCTTTACCAAAAATAAATGTACCAGGCCTCGCTCGCTAACATCTGCCGCAGCGTATCGTTTCGCGCAAGTTGCGATCGAAAGGTTTCAAGGTTACCACCGCCAAGAACGGGAAGGAAGCGATCGAGGCTGTGCGTAAGAGTGCGGACGGCGAAGGAGAAGGCCCATTTGACGTGGTGCTCATGGATCAGGAGGTAACGCGCTCACCTCACAATCACCCTGCGGCAGACATCGTCGTTCCACTACGACCTTGCTAACACTGTTGAGTAGATGCCCGTCATGGACGGTAACACCGCAACAAAGGAGCTCCGCGAGCTCGAGCGCAAAGGCGAAATCAAACACGTCCCCATCCTCGGCCTCACGGCCAACGTGCGCGGCGCGCAACAGGACGAGATGAAGCATTCCGGTATGAACGACGTCATTTCGAAACCGTACAAGATCGAAGACCTCCTTCATAAGCTCGGGGAAATCGTCGGCGAAAAGGCGTCGGTATGATTTTTAAAGTAACTTCCCTTCATTCAACACAGGCATTGTATTATACCGGAGGAAGCTGTATAAACTATAGTTTGTTACGAGCGTTCAGAAGTTATGAGAGATGTTATCATAGTGCGCAGGGCATGGGGAGCTTTCAGCGTGCGATGCGAATTATGTCTACAGTGTTTCCAAGCGTATAGCGATGACAGCAGCAATGCAAGCTCAAAACGCTCAGTCACTTAATCAAACACTTAGCCAACCCAAGCCCAGAACTTGCCCCAAACCGTGGTCGGCCGCGCCTCTTCGAAATACATCTCCTCAATCTCCTTACGCCCGCTATCCAAATCCGCCTCCTCGGCCTTCACGAACCGAGTCCGGAACACGAGCTTGTGGCCGACGTAAAGCACGACGAACAGGATCAAGCTGACGTACGCGACGAAGAAGGCGCTCGTGTCCCAAGGCATGAAGGCGGTGAAACCCTGCGTCAGGATGATGATCACGTTGAACACGGCGCCGTACCACGACAGCCACGGCTGCCACATGGCCTTGTACGGCAGAGTGTCGCGACTGACGCCGCGTGCGCGCAGGGCCCGCATGAACGCGAGGTGGCTGATGTTGATACAGGTCCAGCTTATGAAGCCCGCGACGCCGCTGATGTTGACGAACCAATCGAAGACGGCGCCCCCACCGTTCGACTCGTTCATAAACCCTAAGAGGCCGAACGCGGCCGTGAAGGCGACGGCGATGTACGGCACGCCGTTGGAGGTGGTGGCGGTGAACCAGCGTGGTGCGAAGCCTTCTTGCGCCAAACCGACGATGATGCGGGAGCCGCTGTAAACGTTAGAGTTGGCGGCGCTCAGCACGACGCAAAGCAGGACGCCGTTGATCAGGCCGGGTAGGACTCGGACGCCGGCGAGCTCGGCGGCGATGACGAAGGGTGAGGATGCAGCATCGCTGGAGCCAGTGAGGAGGGCTTGATTGTCGTACGGCACGAGCAAGCCGATGAAGAAGATGCTGCCGACGAAGAAGAGCAAGATGCGGTAGAAGGTCTTCTTGATCGCGGACGGGACTGTCTTGCGCGGGTTGCTCGTCTCTCCAGCGGCAATGCCGACCAATTCGGTTCCTTGGTAGCTGAACCCGGCTTGGATGAGCACCGCCCAGAAGCCGACGAACTTGGCGAGCGCGACGTTGTTCTCAACGAGATGAGGAGCAAATGCCCCGGGAGTCTTCCAATTATGGAAGCCCAGGTAGCCACTACTCTCTGTCAGTAGATGCGACTACGGACGACGAACTCCTATAACTGACTGTTGTCCGGCACCGCAATCCACAGCGATACCAAAGATGATGAAACCAATGACCGTCAGAACCTTGATGGAGGCGAAGTAGAACTCGATCTCGCCGTAGAAGGAGACAGGTAGGAAGTTGACGGCGCTGATCACGGCCCAAAAGACGCCGATGAAGATGCCGATGTTGAGGTTAGGAGACCAGTACTGGATGATCAGGCCGCTCGCCGTGAGTTCGAGAGCGTACGTGATGGCCCAAGAAAACCTGGTACAGATTTAGTAAGAACAAGGAGGAGGGGGAACGATAATTGATACCAGTATATCCAGCCCATTGCGAACCCCAGACTCGGATCGCAGAATCGAGTCGCATACGCCGTGAAGGCTCCCGCCACGGGAATGTACGTGGCCATCTCGCCGAGGGCCACCATGACCGAGTAGACCAACGTGCCTACAAAAGCGTACGCGAGCAAGGCACCGGCGGGACCTGCAGTACTCAGAGCAGCACCACTGCCAATGAAGAGGCCCGTTCCAATCGTTCCCCCTGGACGGTCAGTCCAGATGTTGAAGATCCACGACTCTTAGAGTACTTACCAATAGCTGGGAACGATTAGTTAGTAATGCCAGACCTTGAAGGTTCACGACTCCGAGAGTACCAACCAATCATGCTCAAGTGCCGCGACTGGAGGCGTCTCTGTAGCTGCACGGTCGTGCCGACGCCATGCTCGTCCTTCTCCTCGTCGCTGAGTGAGCTCCGCTGAGCACCCAGTGCCTCCTGCTGGTTGACATTGACAATTTTGCCTTCGCTTTTGCCTTCGCCCTTCATCCCGTCTCGACTTAGTCGACGAATGCCAAGACGGCGGTGCAGTGAGAAGCGGCGCAGCGAGAAACGGTGCAGTGAGAAGCGGCGCAGCGAGAAGCGGTGCAGTGAGAAGCGGTGCAGTGAGAAGCGTTGCAGTAGGAAACGGTGCAGTATGAGAAAGATAGGTCACGTGAAGGATCAAGCCGAAAGAAGCAGGAACAGAAAGCAGGCGACAAACACGCACGCACGGGGGAGACGAAGAGGGAGATGGAAGACGAGACAAGCATACAGGTACGTGAGCCTCTACCGTGGGTCCGTGGGAGTGCAAGATTTTCACCGTGCACTGTAGTATCCACCCTCATCTCCATAGGGCGGACACATGTAGTCGGCTCCAAAGTCGTTGGTGCGCTGACTCATCAATTTGATGTGAAATGTTGCCCTGACTGGCGTGGACGGGAAGAACCGGGAGCCGCGAAGGGCCTTAAATCCACTTCGCTCGCGGGACTTCTACTTTAACTCATGAATCTGCCCCAGCCTTTTCTTATCCTCGCACGAGCGCCGGTTATGTCGGCACGAAAGGCGGCCACAGTCTCACAGAACGGCCGTCAAAGTACTCAACTTACATACTGTACATGTGCTTCATGTCGTACATATCCTGCCCTCAAGCCTTGAGCTTGTCCAGCAGTATCTTCGCCCCTGCATTTCCCCTTCCACCCTCCAGCTTCCTCTTCTTAGCCTGACCTCCGCCCTCGGCACCATCAACCGTCTTCTCACCGCCACCGCCCTGGGCAGCGGCTTCAATCCTCTTCTGATTCTTCCGGAGCGCACTCTGCACGCTTTCTCGGACATCCGGCGAAACATCCTCGCTCTCCAGGAACGCCACGACCACGAAACTGGACGAACCGCAAGCCCAGTCCACGATATGCGGCTTGATGACCGGGAAGAGCGCATCGGCAAAACCGAGTTGTGGCTGCGCCAGCTTCGTAGATTTCGTCACGGGATCGAAGTTACCGCCGAGGACCAGCGTTTTCAGCATTCGTCCGGCTGCGGCATTCTCCGCGATATGCTCCGCCTCGGAAGGCTCGCCTGCCGCTAGCTGGGCGACAGCTTTCTTTGCTTCATCCCGTTGCTCACCCTCGGCCTCCAACAGCGTTTCGCTGATGAACTGGCACCCAAAACTGGACGATACCAGACTCTCGGCGCGCTTACTGACAAGTCCCAACAGCGATGGCGAAAGACTTTCAAGCAGCCCTTTCCGCCTGAGCTCGGGCGTCTTTTTCGATGTCGTTTTGCGGATCTCGTGCACTTCTTCCAGCAATGCCTTGTCATGGTCAGACACCAACCATTTCGCCATACCTGCGAGCGGACACAGCACAGGCAGACGGGCGTTGATGTTCGTGATAATCTCTTCGAGACGGTTGAGGGACTGCGTCTCGTCTTCGATGCCTTGGCCCAGTAATTCGTGAAGGATGGATTTTGAAGTCATCTTCGTGTCATCCGGGACGTCCAGGCCGGTGACAAGTACCAGCTTCGCGTTCTGGTCGTATGCCATCAACTCAACGTTATCCTTATAACATTTCAGGATGACCTTTCGGTCTTTGGCGCTGCCGTATGCAAGCGCAAGACAGACCAGTCTGCTGCCTGACTTGGTGAATGCCAGATTGCGGAAGAGGTCACCACCGCCTGACCCATCGCCTTCTTTGCTCTCCGCAGCAGTCTCGATGTCGCCTTTGAGGATTTCCAGGAACTCGGAATGTTCTTCAGTGCCGGGGGTGAGAGCGAGGAAGTACTGCAACATTGCATCGTGAAGCATCGTAAAGCCCGTCATTTTCTTCTGAACCAAGCTGTTGATCATCTGCAGAACAAATTGCAGAATGGGCTTGCGCTTCTCGGGATTCTTCGCAAGTATCTTCGTTAGCTCGGCAGTATCTTCACCTGACACGGCAGCCGCAGCATTGGAGTCCGGTTTACGGTGAAAGAGCGCAAACTCGGTGCCGTACCACTCGCGGAGCATCATCGCTTTCTGTTGGGTCGTCGCGATCTGTCTGTAAATGTCGTCAACGATCCACGACGCTTCCGGGTGATTGATGAGCCGCTTCACGTGGCCGTAAAACTCTGGCACGACGATGCCACGGATGCCCTGGTCGCCTTGGACGACCATCTTCGCGACCAAGAACTTGCCGTATCTGCTCTCAACCAACGTCCGTATGTCTCCCTTGAGTTCTTCCACAATCGTGCGCCGTTGCTCTTGATTGGCGTACTTGAGTGCACATTGAATGACGCGCACGCTGTCGTGCTTGAAAACGAAGTCGCGAACGCGGCCATTGATGATGCTGAACAGTTCGGCCACGAGTGCTTTACGCTCCTCGGCAGGCACGTGTGACTTCCGTCGCAGTCTCTCCCAGATCTTCTTCGACCGTTGGATCACGTCTGCATTGGGCTTCGCTGCTTTGCGTTCTTTCGCGAGCGCTCTTTGCTTTGCATGGGCTTCCGCAGATGATGTGTCCAGCTTGAACTTGGCATCGGTACCGCTTTTGTTACCAGCATCGCCTCCAGACTTCGCCGTCGTCTTCTTTCCCCCAGCTTCCTTTGAGACCACCTCATCGGCCTCCTCACCCCCAGAGAAGCCGCCAAAGTCGTCCTCAGCTGCCGCTTCATCCAATCTGCTTCTCTTGACAGTTGTCGTTTTCTGTTTCTTGACATCCTTACTGGCACCTGACGGCGCATCCTTTCGCTTGAGTCCGCCCATGATCAGTTGTATCGTATTCCAGACTGATTGTCTCAGACGTATACTTTCTTCCAAGAAGTTTCGAGGCGCGAAGGACTGGGACATTTTTCTCTTCTGCGGCTGTACCCGAGATTAGCGTCCCGACACGTGCTGATCGCCGAGGTCCATTGCAACAGGGAAGGGATTGTCGCAACGGCTGCGCTGGTGAACACGAAACAGCATGTCGCAGCTACCACATCCTCCTCATATCAAGCTGCTCACGAAGCCGGATTGGTATCGCGTTGCTGAGCATCAACCGCAGCTACCATCATGACCTCCTCATCCTCCCGCACTTCCTCTTCCACGCCAGGCCGCCAGTCAACACCCCCACCCAAAACCGAAATCACAATCAACATCTACGACCTTCTACCCGTAGGATTCGACTCCTCCCATGCCGGCTCTACAGCTCTGCTCCAATCCGCCGACTAACACACCCAGTAGCCCGGCCGCCTGTCCTCCATCCTCTGGACCATCGGCGGCAGCCTCCTGCACTCGGGCGTCGTAATCCGCGGCCGCGAATACGCCTACGGCGGCCATAACCAGCGCAACACCACCGGCGTCTACTGGACGCGACCCAAGCTCGAGCCGCCCGGCGGCACATGGCGCGGCGACGTTCTGCAGGGCTTCACGTTCCGCACAGAGGCTGAGATCGACGGCATGGTGAAGGAGGTTTCGGATCGGTTCTTGGGCACGAATTACAATCTTCTGACGAATAATTGTAATCACTTCACGAGCGCGTTGTGCGAGATGTTGACGTCGAAGCCGGCGCCGGCGTGGTTGAACCGCGCGGCGAGCGTGGGGCTGGCGTTGCCGTGCGTGGTGCCGAGGGAGTGGATTGCGCCGCCTGGTCATGACACGGCGGACGGGGAGTTGCTGGGAGAGGAGGGTGACGAGGAGGACGAGGAAAACGACGAGCGCGTGGCAATGCTAGAGAGTGATCGGCGAAGACGGCGGCGCGAAGAGCAGTCGGGAGCAGGTGTCGAGGAGGAGGACGACGATGTAGAGGCGGGCAACAGTCTGGCGGGCGGGAGGAGGTTGACGAGTTCCGACAGCACGCCGCCTCCCAGGCTGGTCAGCGTGAAGGATACGTCGGGAAGGGAAATGCCCGTCGCGGAGCGGGCACCGATACCAAAACGAATATGACGAGATCGATGCGCCTTTGCCTACGCTTTGCTTCACTTCCGCGTTACTGGAATTGCTGATTCGACTCAATGTAATCATACGTGTCTTTGAGAATACTAATAAGCCCAGATATGCGCCCTCTCCGACAGGCTCTGGGGTATCGAACGCACGTCGTGCATGAGGATGAATATATCCTCGATCACGATTAACAGCAGATGTTCTGCTCCGCTCCCAACCCATGCGCAAGTGACAACATTCGATAGTCGCACAGAAATACGCGATACACATCTTGCGCCGTGGTATACCTCTCACGCAAAAACACCCTTCCTCTTCTCACTCTGACTTCCGTTCTCCGACTGCAGGCCTGGGAATATTGGCTTGATCTTCGACGGCGAAGTATTGCTGCGCGCATCCTGCGGCGACAGAGGGTGCATTGGCTCTGTCGTTGAGGTGAATGAGACCTGTCGCAGCTTGGTCGGGCTCTTCGCGGGCGACGACGAAGACTTTGCCGCGACGCTCTTAGCAGCCACAGAAGCCGTCTTCGTCTGCGTGAATGTGTTCGTGATGGTGGCTGTTTTACCTCGGGACTGCGACTTCTTCGACTTTGCCTTTGAGACTTTCGATGCTGGTGGCCTAACATACTTGACATTACTCTTTGTACTCGCTGCGGCAGCCGACAGCTTGGAAGACTTCGACTTGGCAAGTTTCTTCGCATTGCCAAGGTCCTTCAGAGTTTCGTTAATGGAGGGCAGAGTCTTCGCTGGGGTGTTCTTTTGAGACTTGGATGGAGTGAGAAGACCTGCGGCGAGAGTGAAGCCGTCATCTTCAGGCGCTGCGCTCTCCATGGACATCATCGACGACTTTCTGCTGGTCAACGGACTCCAAGGGGCAGAGTCCCTGGCCTTCTGAGGTGTGGCTTCCGACGGCGGTGGTGTGAAACTGTTGTTGATGTGACTTGTCGTCGGGAGCTCGATGGGATTGGCGTAGGTGAGTTCGCATGTCGGTCTTCCGGACACATGGGCCCATGCCGTCTTGCCCACGGCCTTCTGCGCATCCTCGTCGCTTATCTCGTCGTAGTCCGCAAGGTCTGCCGGATCGTCCCATCTACGCATGGCTGCCCTCGTGGCGACTTCATCACAATTGCTTTGCACGACAATGTCGAAACAATCTTCCAGGTCTTTGGAGACTGGAGGAAGGTCATTGTTGATCCAGATCGCCACCCCGTCCCTCCGATCACGAACAATCCCGCACATTTCCCGAACAATCCTGCGTACTCCCGGCACCTTGAGCGTGGTGCCGACCACGACAACTGCATCGGGCCTCTTGCGCAAATCGTCACGTGCGACAGATCCGATGGCCTCGTCGTCCGGATTATGCTCGTTGTACAGGACCATTCGTGGTCGTAATCGACCGATACCGTGACTGCGCTTGCCCTCAAACGTTGTGCGGATCACGTTAATCTCCTCACAGCGAGGGCATAGCGGCGGTGTCGGTCCAGAAAACAAATCGGCATCAAAGTCAGACAAGTCATGACACTTCGAGCATATCATCTTGCCCAGCCCACCGTGAAGCTGTACGGTCCGTGGCCATTTCCCGTCCTCGTCCTTGCACAAAGGCACACGCGTCTGCAGCGGTTCAAGCGACGTGTCAATGCCATCGACGTTTTGTGAATAGAGACGAAGCAAGCGATCTTCCTTGGCGATAGTAGCCAGCATATGGTGAAAGGCAGTGGGCTTGGCGTCCTTGGTCATCCGCGACATCGAACTGACCATGCTGTGAAAGGATGATGTGGATGTGTCGTCTTTGTAGACGGAGGCATCGAAAAGATGTTTACCGGACCCTTTGAGCTTGTGCTCGTCTTTGAGACTCTTGAATAAGCCAGTGGAGGAGCGAAAATCGGGTACTATGGCGCGTGGTCAGCGGTCGCGAGGCGCGCGGTGGGCGAAAAGTCACCGGACTTACTGCCTGCAGATACGGACATGCCAGCGCCAGCGACAACAACAATCTTCTGCCGCTTGTGCAGTGCGCGAACGACGCGATCCAGTCCTGCTTGCTGATCTGCATCTACCTCGCCAGACCGCAGATCCAAGTACTCCGTCGTGCGTTCCTTTGGCTCTTTGGAAACCCTCCGTCGCTTTGCCGGCGGAGGACCATCCTTGTCGCGCGCTGTGATGGGGTACATACTGCCATCAGGACCGGGCGAGCCGTGTTGCGAAGTCTGCTGTGACGCTGGTGGAGTGGGGTAGGAGTGCGCGCATTCCGGTAGGCGCAGTTCCGGCATGCTGTCGGGCGGTTCGGGGCTAGAGGCCAGCGAGCTTAGGGGTGAAGAAAGCACGCTGGAGGAGGGCGAGGAAAGGTCGGAGTCCTCGGAGGCGGCGGCCATGGTGAATGAGGGAGCGGGAAGGTATAGTAATGCGAAGGAACCTGCGTGAAGCGGCGGAGGAGCGGAGACGAAGGAGCAAGCAAGAAGCGTTATTGGTTGCGCGACGACAATAGCATCTTATTACAAGATCCCCAAACAGCAATAGGATGCGTGACAGCGGCGGGACGGGCGCGCAGAGTCGCGTCCAGGCGGTGGTGATGGTGGTGGTGAAGAGGTTGGGGGAAGCGTGCGGTCTGGTTGGCGCGAGGTGCGAGACGAAGAGAGATGCGACTGGAGGTCCGGAAGAAGACAAGCCTCGGCGTCGGCATCCGCACCACATATTACATAACGTACCGAGCTTGGTTTTGTTTGTTGACTTCGCTTGCCAAGGCCGCTTCACATTTCCCCTCGCTCTCAGACTTCCTCGCATTCCGCCTTGTCCTGTTGTCAGTCCGTTGTGCGGTTTCGACCACCACCTCTGATCTCACTGCTGGTCTGCGATAGGCAGTACTGGAAAGCCAGGAAGACCAGCTGAAGATCACAAACAGGAGATTGGGCTTTTGCTGCCCTGCCAGCGTGGAGTGATTGGATCAAACCCTGCTCGCGCAACCATGGCCAATTGACCGGTGTGTCGGAGAGGCTCCGTGTCTTGCCCTCCACATTGACCGCGGGTCAGTAAAGGACAATGGCTTCCGTGGCCGATGCGTCTCTGGGAGACGCACCAATGCAAGGTGCGACCATGACCCTCGATCCCATGGACGACGATCTCTTCGGCGAAGCTGCCGAGAGTTTGGGAATGGGTATACCTCTGCCATCGGCATTACTCCCACCAGCGTTATTCCTCCGGTTGGCGGAAATGCAGCGCATCGGATGTTGCACGTGAGTGTATGCGTCCGCACGTGTGGATTTTCAGTGATGGTAAGTGACCGACGCCGACAGGAAGCTCGCTTGGTCCAACACCGGCAGCCTTGCTTTGATCCGAGGAAACGGCGGGGAGATCACATTTCGTACGCTGCAACGGGATCAAACGACTGAGACCTGGAAGACGAGCGATGTGTCCAGGCATTCGATCGTTGCACCCGAAGGTAGACAGTTTGTGCACGTGCAATGGAGCGGTCTCGGAATCGACCTGGTGACCGTAGACGACTTGGGTGCGGTGCAAGTGTACTCCATGGCTGGCGCAATCGGGAGAATGCAACCCGCTCAGGGTGACATCTTCAGCGACGACGATCATCGCAGTGGCATTGACGCTGTGGTCGGTCTACACTGGCTGCCGTTGTATCCCTCCGAGTTTCGAGTGAGTAAGACTTCAACGCACTGTCACGTACGTGTACTGACCGTCAAGTGAAGAGCCAGTATATCGGCCCCGTGACCAAGATTGAAAACAAATGGGTAGCGCGGATGAAGAATGGCGATCAGCACGGTAACAGAGTGCACCATCCTGCTGATAACAGAAGCGCTCTCCTGTATGTGACTCGCACTAACAGGCTGTCGTTACTCTACCAGAACGAGTCCGCAGCTTGGCAGGCTGCATCAAACGATTTAGGTGTCTCCAACGAGGGCGGAGATCTGCTCTCACACGCTGCCTTTGCGGAGAATGGAGACCATATCTTGTTGTGTACTCATGATATCGCGAGGAACTTCTGGCTGTACAGGGTCACGATCAATTGGAACCTCGCCCAGCAGAGCAAGGGCAACACTGGCGTTACGAGTATTGCTCCCACATTGGAGTTCGGGCGACTGACGACATTAGAGCATGTCGGAGCTCAGCACTCGGAAACAGCACGGTTGTCTCATCTACGCATTGTCCCAACACCACCCAACGTAGCGGACCAAACCCCACTCTTACCCACGATACTAGCGGTGTTTGCACATGCTCCCATGCCTACGAATGAGTCACAGCAACATCAAGAGTCCTTCAGCGTGATTGCTCGTTGGGACGTGGAGCCTGCAGCACCCATACTGCACGAGAGTTTCGCGAAGCTGAGGCCGAATGGAGCAATTCAGCTTCGCGCGCAAGGTACGCTCCTAACCCGTCACCCTGATAGCATCTCCGGGAAGACGATCTTAACTGTCGACCTGCAATATTTCAACACAATAGTCGCCTTGGCAGCCAGTGACGGGTCCATCGACTTCCGCGATCGAGCTACCTATAACACCATCGAGACGTATGTAGACACAACCTTCATCTCGAGTCTTCCGCAGAGTGGATTCGAATACATGCCTGACGAGCACCATCTGCATGTCGCGCATTCTACAGACGGAGGCGCGCTTGCGTTTGTGCGTGAGGACAGAACCTTCGGCACTAAGGTTATGTCGCCGCGGTACGGCTGGCAGCCGCTGGAAGACGGGATCGGTGATACTAAAAGCTACAATGAGACGGCTATAGTGTGTTTGGCGCGGCAGTACGCCATCTTGACGGCAAGCAACAGCGCGACCGACGAGACCCTGGCGCTGCTTCCGCCTGACCTCAGTCCCGAAATGCGCGTTTCGTTCGTCAGGGAAATCTTCCGAGTCCTGAACCGAAACCCGGATATCTCCATGTACGACCAGTTGAGGCAGCAACAATTTGTGTTCAAGGAACCGTACATCCATCGCGTTCTCAGCGCGCAAATGGCTTTGGGGATGAAGCCCGGGAGCACGCATCGAACCTTTGGCGGACAGTTCGCGTACGTTCAGCTAAACCTGCGGTACATCAGCATGGCGCTTGTACAGACACTGTCCCGCGGACAGGAGGGCAAGCCCGAAGTGTTGCCGCCACTGGTGGGGCTAGTGAGGTGGACGGTAGACCTCATCATCTACATTGTCGAGAGTATCATCATGCCTGTCGAGGATGCCGAACCCAACATTGGCGATGCCAAGAGGAGATATGCTCAAACCTTGGCGGACGACGGTAACCCAGCCCTGCACTTCCTTCTCTGCAGCTTCTCGCGAACTCTCTTGAGGTTCCACAACTCGTACATCGCCGTGTACCTTACGTGGGTCCAGGGCGCGCGGCAGAAGGTCCGAACGGTGCAGGAGCGCCAGCAGCTCGTGGACGTCTACGACATGGTCAAATCCATCCCCTTCACCCTCGCCGCGTTCCAGGACCTCATCATGGAAATCGACCAGGCGGTCCGGACGGCATATACGGAAGCCAACATCACCCCGGAGCGCCGCATGGAGCTTGAATTGGCGATGATGACCGAGGGCCACATCCCTGAAGAACTCCAGCCGGCCCTGCATACCCTCCTCCACACGAGCCTACCCAAGCTCGCCGAGTCGACCGACATGAGCAATCTATACTTCTGGAACACCGAGTGGCTGGGGATCTCGCGCAGCGTCCCGCCCGCGGGCGCCATACGCTACGATTCTTTGAGGAAGATGCCGTTACCCCCAGGTGTGAAGGTCCGGGTATGTCGACGATGTGGGGCTGAGACGGAGGACATCTTGCCTGAACATGCAAAAGATCTACCGCCGTGGGTGGCGTTTGCGCAGAGGCAATGCTACTGTTTGAACTATTGGTGGGCACTCTCTTGAACCCGAGGTGAGGATATAGCCATTCATTGGTATAGTACACCATCATCTATTCGAGACAAGATATTTCCCAGTGCATGTCCTTGCCGCATCATTTTCCCGATCACGACGACCTGCCGCTGCTCTGGGCCCCCTCCTTCTCCATTCCCTCACACCCCGCCGCCTTGCCCGCCAACTCCTCGACCTTCCCGAAACCCTGCTGCTGCGGGTCCCGGTTGGCGCTCGCCGCCTTCATGGCGTCGATGCCCGCTTGCTTGTCTTGCTCCGCCGAGGACTTCCACGCTTCGGCCCCCGTGACGGCGCCGACGGCACTCTGCGGTGGGTGTTAGATCACATGTGTGGTTTTGGTATGGCCGAGATGGATGGTTGTGTGGGTCTGGTGGTTCGACTCACCTCTGCTGCGCCCTTGACGTATTGGGCGTGGCCGCCGATGAGAGAGGGGTTGCTTTGGTCGGAAGACATTGTAATGGTAGGAGTAGATGTGGATGCTTGTATATGATTGTATGTTATGTGATCGAGGTTGCAGTGGATGGCAATACGGTGCAGTATGCACTCCAGAAGCACGAGCTCGGAGGCGATGGATTCCATGATGTCAGGTGATGTCACCTTGTCGCCCCACATGCAGACGCGAAACTCGCGCGAAGACGATGGAAAGTTCCGAGTGATGGATCTCGTGACTTTTCAGCTTCGCAACGTCTCCTTCAGAAGTATTCGCCACCAATATTTGTCTCAGGGCGGGCTCGAAAGTCCCGTACGAAATACACGTAGCTGCCTCGATTTCTTGTGCGGGTGGCATAGGACTTTATGCCACCATCACGTGCAACATTTGACGGATGAAAGTCATGTGTCTCTAACGTTGTGTCTTGTCGACATTACGAGCAGCACTGGCACGAAGCGTCCATTGGGCCATATGAGATAATCCAACACAAAAACCACCACCAATCCGAACCTACACATCATCCGGCTCGGCATCGAGCAGTTTCGCATAATCCTCCACGCTGGCAAACGTCGGCAGCGCCTTCAGCTTCCTCTTCTCCTTGCGCTTCTTCTTGCTTGTGGACATCTCCTCCTCCTCCTCATCGCCGAGCACATCCGGCACCTCATCCTCGTCATCCCACAGTGCCTCTTCACCCTCGGATTCCAGCTCCGGCATCCTATCCATCTCATCAAAGTCCACATCCGCAGCACCGCCTTCGTCTCCGCCCAAATCCAATCCTGGCTCCGACCCACCAGCCTCACTGTCAGAATAAGCACTCTCCAGATCCCCAAGACTGAGATCGTCGTCCTCGTCCGGACCTTCGACGTCCGGCCGCGAGTTGGCGATGGCCTGCCAAATCTCCTCCTCTCCCTCCTCACCCTCACTATCTCCCTCTTCACCTGCAGCCCTCTTCTTCTGCTTCTTGGCCTCACCCGCCTTACCCTTCTTCGAGCCAGCCATCTGCTTGAAGTACGAATGGAAAAAGATCTCGTCGGCCGGCACATCTTCGACTTTCTTCCGCCAGAAAGACTCGTTGTTGACGGGCATGGAGGCTCGGCTGCCGTCCATGGGCTTGATGAGTATGTCCGCGGCGTTCGAACCCGCCATGGGCTGCATGATGGAGCTGCCGTGCATTGTGGCGGCTTTAGTCTTGGCGTTGCGGTAGATGAAGCGGTCAAGGAAGTGCATGAGCGTGTGTTTCGTGGGGTCAGGCTTTGGCGGCGTGGGTCTGTTGAGGAGCAAGGACTCGGCGAAGAGCGAGACAGAGGGGTGGAAGTGCTGGAGGAAGGGCAGTAGTTCCCACATGCAGCTGCGGTCGGCATGTGCGTGCTCGGGATCTCGCTTGCGGGCGTCGTAGCGATGGGAGAACGCAGGTGCTGGTTGCGCTTGCCGGGTAACCACGGCAGGTGCATCGCCGTCTTCGGGTGCGTCAACAAACCGTTCCTCCTCATCTTCGTCGTCTACCTCGGCCTCGGTCATCATATTCCGGACACTCGGGAAAGTCGTCTCGAGCTCATGTATCACATACAGCACGCCGCACACAAACGGCGGATCGTGCATCGTGATGACTTGCAGCAACCTCTTGACAAAAGCCTGCACTCGCTTCGCGCTGAGATCGGCTTTGAGACTCTTATACAAGAGGTTCAGGTACATGACCTGCTTGCTGCTCGCCGCCAGTCTCGGGTCCAGTAGACTCTCGTACAGTGTGCGGTAAAACCTTTCGGCGCCGTAATGCCTCGTCGACGAGATCTGCTGAATGAGCATCAGGGCCTGGATACTGGTGTTGAAATTCGCCGAGTGCGTGACGCGGAAGATCATGTCCATCTGCTTCTCAAACGTCGGGTCAGTCGTATCCGCAAATGGAAATGCACGATTGACGCCCGTCAGGACCTGAGCAATCATCTTCTCACGGAGCTGGTCGTCGGCTTCTTCGCTTCGTTCTTCGGCTTTGCGCTTTTTGGCCGCTAGCTTGCCGGCCTTGCCACCGCCCCCCTGTTGCGGCTTGCTATTCGCATTCGACTGATGCTTCGCGGGTATCGTAGCCGTGTCGAGCGGTTTGAGCAGTTGCACAAAGAGACTGAAGTAGATATCCAGAAGTCGGTTCGCCACCTGCTCTTCTTTCTGGCTCATGATGGTCTGGTTGAGCGTAATGATGGCATAGTACTTCGCGTGTAGGCTCTGCCCCGGCCGAAACAAGCAGTCGGCCTCAATGCTGTTCGTCACAACCATTTTCATCGCCGGATGCGTGGTCTCTAGTTGTAGCAACAGGTACGATGCTCGGGAGGCGATCTTGCGATCGGTATCTCCCAGCTTGTTCACGAGCAGGCGAAGCAAGTTCTCCTCTTGCTCGGGCTTGTCCTTCAGTAGCTCGTAAACATACGTGATGGCCCGACTCCTCGCGTACTCCACCTCATCACTACACCAATGCTCCAAGATCTGTAGCAGATCAAAGTACGTCCTCCTCAGCCAGTCCTCGTAGGCCCACACGAGCAAATGCACTTTCTGCACCGCGCCAGGCAATGCGTCGCCCAGGTACCATCGCACGGCCTTGCCCTGAAGCGCCGCCTGCAATGCAGGCTGCTTGCCGAAGGCCCTCAGCTTGCGGCCACTCGGTAGTACGACACCTTGACCAAGCAAATCCTTCAACGCCGCCACCGCCATGAGCGCCTGATTTCTGCTCTTCTTCTTCGCCAGCCCCAGCAGATTCTCGAAAGCCTTCACAGTATGCAACGGCGATTCCTGCACCAGCAGCGTCAAGGCCGAGACCTTGTCCTCCAACGTACCCGACGACATGATCGTGGACAAGAATTTATGCGACGAAGAGCCCGCAAGGTGAGAAGCATTGTAGGCTGCATTTTCGGTGTCGAGCAGGGTGTTTGCGTACTTATGCAACTCGTCGATCGTGTGCTGGGGCGGCAGAGTCTTCGCACCGTTGTCTGGTAATGCAGGCAGCTCGGCGGCATGCCAGTCTGCTCTGGCTTCGAAGAGCAATTTGCTCTTCTCCTCGTGTGTCTTGATCTGTCTCGCCTTCTTTTCGGGGCGCACAGAGTCGCCGTTGCGCAGATCTGCGCCTTTCCTTTTCACAGCCATGTCGGTGTCTATGAGCCCTCTGTGCGTCGATACGACTGGCCTCACAACTCGAGGCTTCGAACTTTCGCAAAGGCGCAAAAGATTCCCTGTTCCCTTCACAATTTTGTGGGGTACGAGCCCGAGATTCGGCCGATTTGACTACATACATGCACAGTATATGGAGGATTAAGACCAGCCGACACTCCCTACGGTCAAAGTGCAGTGGTCAATTCATGGTACATGCTGTCCATATGCACCATCGTAATGGCATAGAGCAAGGTCTGCGAAGGGCGTTCAACCTCCGTGTGAACAAGGCGCCTCCACGCCGCTTGTACCACGATGGCCGAAATCGACTCAGTGACCTCTGGATGCCGACAATGCTAGTCAGGGACCATCAGACTGCAAGTCAAGACGGCCATGACCTTCTCATACGAGCTGGCTTCCTCCGCCAGGCACACTCCGGCATTTTTCACATCTTACCCCTCGGTACGCGAGTCCTGGAAAAGATCGAACGGCTCATCGACAAGCACATGCGTCGCCTGGGCGCATCCAAGGTCTCACTTTCATCACTCTCTTCTGAGGCACTGTGGCGTAAATCCGGGCGCCTCGACAAAGGCCGTGGATCAGAGTTATTCCGTCTCCAGGATCGGAAAGGGGCCAAGTACCTCCTTACACCTACCCATGAGGAAGAGATCACGGCGCTGGTGGCAGATGCTGTACATTCGTTCAGGAATCTCCCGTTAAAGCTTTACCAGGTCTCGAGGAAGTATCGGGATGAGGCTCGGCCAAGGCAAGGCTTACTCCGCGGCCGAGAGTTTCTGATGAAGGATTTGTATACGTTCGATGTATCCGAGGACCAAGCTATTCGAACATACGCAGAGGTGCGAAAGGCATATGTCGATTTCTTGGATGAGCTCCGCCTTCCGTATCTTACGGCGAGTGCCGATTCCGGCAACATGGGAGGTAGCCTGAGTCACGAGTATCACTTCGCCTCCGACAGTGGAGAAGATACAATCATCAGCTGCGACAGATGCGATTACTCTATCAACGAGGAGCTGTATATTGGTCGGCACGATATCGCAGAAAAAGCCGATTTGACTGCTCATCAAGAATGGATCGGCATCAGCAAAGACCGCCGGACGTTAGTTCGCGTCCACTATCCATTAGAGCAAATACTCAATCTTTACGCCGTGAAAGCTGTTTATCCAGAGATAGATACGTCAGTCGAGGATCCTCTCAAGACCTGGTCCGCATGCAGGGATGAGAGACACTCAAACCCGGACATCGACCATCCAACCGAGAATTCAGGTTTATCCTCAGAGGTCACTCTGCGAGATCCCAGACTAGCTCAACCGACCTACCACGATCTCCCCACCACTGCTGCTTCAACCATTGACGCCACCGTTCTCCTTACCGCTGCCCGCACCGGCGACACCTGTCCTAATTGTCACAATCCCCACGCCCTCCGACTCCGCAAAGCCGTCGAGATAGGCCATACCTTCCATCTCTCGACCCGCTACAGCATCCCACTCTCTGCAGAATTCCTGAACGAAAGCAACAAGAGAACGCCGATCTCTATGGGCTGCCACGGTCTCGGCGTTTCGCGCATCGTCGGCGCCGTCGCGAGCTTGCTCGCCGACAGCAAAGGGCTGAATTGGCCGTTAGCGATTGCGCCGTTCGGAGCGGTGATGGTCACCGTCAAACCCACCGCCCCGGAGGAAGTGCACGCGCTATACGATGATTTGACCAAGGGGGGTACGCTGGACGTGGCGATCGACGACCGCCCGAGACTGGCGACGGGCTGGAGACTGAACGATGCCGATCTGATCGGTTATCCATTCATCATCGTGCTGGGCAAAGCGTGGGCGGAGGGCAGGAAGGTGGAGCTGCAGTGTCGTCGTCTAGGTGTGAAGGAGGAGGTGCCCGCTGCGGAGTTAGTGGACAGGATCGAGGGATATGCTGCGAAATTGTGAAAAGTTTCGCACGCTTGTGTATGTATATCAAATGGAGGCAGTGTTCTGGAGATGTCTTTCACGAGGGTTGCTTGGTCTGTATACTACAGAGTGCCATCACATGCACACTCATCTAAAGCAAAGGCACGGTCGCATGCGCAAAGTATGGGCTCGATGCCCTTCGTGTATTCCGCCAGGGGCATGAGCACAAGTCTGGTCTTTAGCACTATTATCTGAGCCTTCAGTACGGCAACATCGTGAATTTGCTGTGTACTAGCAAGCGTGCAATAGAGCGCGAGCTGCACCTCATTTCAACTTTTATCGGGTATATTGTAAGCCAAGAACCACGTCCAATCGAAAAGCTATCACACAACCGATCAAGCAAACAACCAAGAACGGGGGTCAGCAGCCAACGACAAAGCCTCGATACTATGCTGCTCTTGACTCCGTGTAAAGATATACTGAAGCCGTAGCAAAAGCTCCAGGCCGAGCACTAACGCCATGACTTCGGGGGCGGCGTGACAAGCACATGGTGAAGTAATGTGTCGTAACGTAATGATGAGTGCAAATGCAAAAGCATATGACTCGCATCGAAGCCAAGCTATGAGCTTCGTACGCCGACCATACCGCCGCTCCCACCAGCGGGAGTATTGAAGGAAGGTGAAGTAGCGGTCGCGAAGTCCTATAATGGAGAGAAAAAAGGTTAGCGAACATTCCACTTGAACGGGCAGTGGGTGGGGTGGGAGATGCAGGGGTTGGCTTGAGGACTGCCACTCGCCATCAGTTCGCCATGAGGACATGATCGAGCTCCCGTTCCTCACCAACTGGTAAAGCGAAGGGCGAACCCTATTCTGCACCTTCGACCGGCGCGCATGCGTGCCAGTCCTCCCACCCCTGTGCTCTCTTCACTCCTCCGTGCCCCCTGCAAGCACCGCATAGTACCTAACCAAACGCCCACTCACCTTTCGCTTCTGCCGCTTGCCCACACTTCCCCGTCGCGCTGTGTCGTCGATGCCGCCGGTACTATACCCGCCTTCATCATCATAGCCTTCATAGCTACTCTCGTCGTATCGCCGCCGCTTCCCCGCTCTGTCTGGTCTCGCACCCGCACCCAGCCCATTACCGCCGCCGTGAGGAGAAGCAGGCGCAGATGCGCGAACAGCGTGGTTGGGAGCCGTGCGAGCTAGCGCTGGGTTCATGCCTGCTACTGCCGCCGCCAGGTCCCCATGGTGACCAGGCTTTGTAGCCTGCAATGCAACAGGCATAGGCTTGATTTCGTCCAAACCAAGCATTCCCTTCCAATGCTCGTGCTCAACCTTTGGCAGCTGCCCGGGCGCAAGACTCAACGCCGCCCCCAGTTTTCCCAGCAACTCATCCGCACCGCCCGCGCCGTCCTCTAGCCGCGGATTCTCCGCTGCTCTCTGCTGCGCCCATACATTCATGTCCGGCTCGGGCCCAGCTTGCATATCCCAGACAGGATCCAGCAGGCCCTCCAATGCGGCGTTTCCGACCTGTGCCTTTGACCGTCCTTCAAGTCCCAGGGCCTTAACCTTGTTTTCGTAGGACTTGCGCAACTTGTTGATCTTATTCCCCGCAACGTCTTTGCGCGCGACGGATGCTTGAATGGCCGTAAGGGAGTAAAGAGAGATGACGTTTTCCGAGGCGCAGAGGCGGGATGGGAGAACGGCTGTTTGTTTAGTTTAATGGTGCGAAGACGTAGACGTACTGACACGGTGAACTTACGGTCTGCGCACAGTTTATAAATCTTTGGCGCCGGGGCTGCGGGCCCCTGCTCATGCTGAGCCTTGCTGTCACCGTCCTCCTCAGCTCCAACGTGCCGCTCGTGATCCGTTCGTCTGTACCCCGCATCCACAAGCTCATCCTGCTGCTTGTGCTCCCCTTCGCCATGATGACGCTTGTATGGCGTCCGTCCTTCATCTTCGCCGATTTCCATGTCCCTCTTCCGCTTCTTCTCGTTCTCTCCCTCATGATCGGGCGTTTGCCGTCTGCTATGGTCCTCCCCGCCCTCTCTCGTATCACCCATGACGCTCAACGCGGCGGCCTGGCTCGGGAAACCGGCAGTGCTCGGTGGGGTCGGAAACGTGACGCTCCCACTCGTGCTCGCAGCTCCATTCGCTTGTGCTTGCTGCGACTGCCAAGACGGAGACATGCGGACACTGGGTGGTGGGGTCTGCGGCGGCTGGACAAAGGCGGAAGACAACGTCTTTGTGTCGGCGGCGGGCGAGGCGGGTGAGTAGGATTGACGCTGCCGTTTCGGGGAGCGCTCGCTGTTGCTGAACATCGGGCAGACAGGCTCGCCGTTCGATATGGATAATAGGATAAGAATGGGTGGCTTTGGTGAATGGAAGAACCTCACTTGCGTGGGCCAACGTAAGGAAGATCACGGATCGGTCGTCATTCGTCGGGTTGTGCCGGCCACACGTGTGGGCGTCGTCTCTCCCTTTGTCTGTTCGATAAGGGTTGCTGCGGTGTCTCGACGGAGGGATGTCGAGGTGTTGGTAGTGAGGAGTTGTGATAATGGTGGTGGTGATGGAGGTAGAGGTGGAGGTGGTGGATGGTGACATTGGAAGGTGATGAAGTGCTGTGCAGTAAGGTTCACATCGTTCACATCGGCAGGGCGAGCCTCTTGGCAGGGATCCGCGGTGTTTGCATGTCCCGCGCTAGCCTCAATTGGGAAGTGGCATGTTGCCGTCAAGTTGTCAACCTCGCGAACCGGTACTCACACACTCGACAGAACGCGAACGCAAACATTGCATCGTTCGCTACAACAGCGATAGCGACATCAATATGGCCGCCGCCGACGAGATCGAAGACGACTTCGCCCCTGTCGGTATCACGCCGAACGCCACATCACGCTTCTCAACAATAACAACAACAGGGACAACATCAAAATCAAATCGCCCGAGATCAACGACCAATCTCGACCGCAACCCGAACAATGCAAGCAAAAAGTCAGGCGTAACCCAACCTACACCACAAGCTCTCCCCAAGCGCCACGGCCCAAGCTCCATCATCGTGTCTCCGCGCCAAAAAGGCAACCCCATCCTCTCCGCCCTCAAGTCCATGCCTTGGGAGTATGGCGACATCCCTGCCGACTATCTGCTCGGTCTCACAACCTGCGCTCTCTTTTTGTCTCTCAAGTACCACAAACTGCACCCAGAGTATATCTACAATCGCATCAAGCAGCTCCAGGGCAAGTACGCGCTCAGGATCGTTCTCGTCATGGTCGACATCGACGACCATGACAAGCCGCTGAGGGAGTTAAGTAAAACGAGTCTAATCAACAACGTCACTCTTGTCCTCTGCTGGTCCGCGGCAGAGGGCGGACGGTATCTGGAACTCTTCAAGACGTACGAAAATGCAGCGCCTACATCCATCAAGCAACATCAGTCCAATTCTTACTCTGACCGGCTTGTCGACTTCGTGACGACCCCCCGCAGTATCAACAAGACGGATGCGGTGGCGCTGGTCTCGCAGTTTGGAACCATCCGGACCGCGGTCAATGCACGACACGAGGATATCGCAACGATCGCGGGATGGGGCGAGAAGAAAGTGCAACGGTGGTGCGCGAGTGTCAGGGAGCCGTTCAGGATCCAGCGGGCGGCGAAGAGAACTCTAGCAAGGGATGACACGCTGCCCAGTCTCAGCCAGCCGATCAGTAGGGCTGGGACGTTGAGTAGGGATGTTACACGTGGCGAGAATGAGGATGCAGCGGAGTCGAGGCTGCAGGAGGCGAGTGGACTGAGCCTTCAAGACACCGATGCAGACAAGCGGCCGAAATCACGAATGGCGGAAGAGATACCAGTCAACGACAGCCTGTTTGTGCATGACGACGAGGAGAGCCTCGACGAAGCCATGACGGCCAAGCCAGCCCCACCGAAAACGACGACGGATAGCATGCAAGTAACATCAAAGAAGCGTAAGCCGGAAGACGATCCGCTGAATGACGGCGTCATGGCCGCATTGAGCAAGCTGAGGAAGGACGGCTGAGGCGCTCAACATGCATCACGCGTCCATGCGTACAGCGAGGGGTATTTTGTCACAGCACCACGCCACTCATCAGGCTCATTTGAACGCTTCGACCAAAATCCGCGTATACGCACAGAGCTTCACACAAACATGGTCATCCTTTGGCAGAGACCGTCCACCCATCGGCACGTCATCCCTGTCCTTGGAGAGTTTCTCAAGTTGAAGTCGTTACGGTCGTACCACCGTAGCTGCAAGTGCTCCATCGCCTGGAGCACGCCGGGCAAGTAACAGCAATAGCTAATTATTCGACCCAGGCCATACACTTCTGCTTGCAAAACCAATGTTCGGTAGAGACGGAGAAGACTGCTACGCAAACTAACTCACCCCTCTGCAAGGGCAAGACTGATCGAGAGTCGTGTCGGAGAGGAAGCTAGTGAAAGCAGTGGACGGCTTGTTTGACTTGGATCGCTCATCACTCTCATGACAGACTGTCTAGGTCAAACAAGCCGTACGCTGCTTTCACTGGTGTTTCCTCAACCCCGGCTCCTGAATACAATACGGTACTCGTGTTCAAAGCGGTGAGCCCAAAGCGCATCATCTCGCACGTCCACTTCGCGCGTAGAGTCTCGCTCGTGATGGCGTCAAGGACTTTGCTGAGGTGGTCGGCTATGCTCACGAGGAGCATGCATTGGAGCTGCGTGTCTTGGACCGCTATGACGGAGCGCCTGCGGCAGGACCTCCAGGAAATGGGAACGGAGGTGGTTCGCTTTGCCCTTGCGTATGGAATCCAGCGTAGGGCGATAGGGAGGGTTGAGATTGAGTTTTTAGAAGGTGGGAGCGGTTGTGCTGAAGCAGACTCTGGAAATCGCAGCTTGCTGGTAAACTTGCTGCCCTGATTCCTACTAAGTACCTTGAGGATTTGGGGTTCAGTCCTCGCCTTTACGCTGCCTTGCGATGGAGCTGACTGAAATCGGCGAAGAGCCGGCCTACATAGTGTACCTACGCCTCAAGTATATATTCCTACGTATACATAGGTATACAGCATGTAGTACAATACAATGTGGTGGACCTTTGGAGCTCACTCTGTGTTCTCAGCCACATCGGCGTGGCGCATCCCGGACCGACACAATCCAAAGCTGCGGGTTCAGCCGAGAAATGTGCGGACCTGAAAAAAGTTCGGCAAGACAACCTGTGCGCATAACTTGTCCAAACCCGTCGTTCGACAGCCATTTGTTAATACTCCGTGGCGAAGTGACTGGTATGGCGCAGCAGAGAGCCGGACAGAAGAGAAAGGTGGTCGAGGTCCCTAGACCGTCCGACGAGGAGACCGATGAGGGATTGTTGGGTGCGGAGCTCGATGGCGCATTGGACGATGAGGGCGACAGTGAAGAGGATGTGAGCGCAGACGAAAGCGATGACGAGATAGATGGTGACGGGGACGAGGAAGATGAGGAGCTTGACAGCGACGAAATCCCGTCATCGGAGGACGAGGCGGATATCAGGCAACAGATGCAGGATCTCAAGACGAGTAATGGTCGCCGTGCACCACCCCAAAAGCTTATGGGTAGCGATACTGCTAAAGATATCAGCGAGATGTCTTCGGGTACGCCGGTGAAGCCATTGGACGGCGATAAAGACGGCCCGAACTACAGAGTGGTCATGGATGCGAACGACAACCCACGCTACGTGTACGGTGATATTGACCCCGTCTATGATTCAGACGATTCAGACGCACCGCCAACGACCAACACGATCGGCAACATTCCGCTCTCATATTATGATGCCTATCCACATATCGGTTACGATGTCAACGGCCGTCGCATCGCCCGCCCAGCCAAAGGCGAAGCTCTCGACTCCCTTCTCGACAGCATCGACCTCCCAGCGGGCTGGACCGGCCTCACGGACCCAGCCACTGGCAAGCCATTGCAACTCAGCAAAGAGGAGCTAGAAGTCCTCAAGAAGCTCACACGTAATGAAGCGCCAGGCGATGGCTACGATCCCTACCCGGATATGGTCGAGTGGTTTACGGGCAAAGGCATGGAGGAAGTCATGCCTCTGTCCGCCGCCCCTGAGCCCAAACGCCGCTTCGTACCATCTTCGCACGAGCACAAACGGGTGATAAAAATGGTCAAGGCGATCAAAGAAGGACGTATCAAGCCCTGGCGTGAGCCGACGGACGAGGACCGCGAGCGCGAGGAAGCGGAGCAGGAGTACGCGACGTACGACGTCTGGGCCAACGAGCAGCCGGCTCCAGACCATCCAATGAATGTACCTGCGCCGAAGCTGCCGCCGCCTGGATACGAGGAGTCGTATCACCCGCCGCCGGAGTATCTGCCCGATAAGCAGGAGAAAGAGGCGTGGGATGAGCAAGACGAAGAGGATCGGGAGCGGGAGTTCTTGCCGCAGGATCATTCCGCGCTGCGGAAAGTGCCTGGCTATGCGCAGTTGGTGAAGGAAAAGTTCGACCGGTGTTTGGATCTATACCTCGCGCCGCGTGTGCGAAGAAGCAGGCTCAACATCGACCCGGAAAGCTTGTTGCCGAAGTTGCCCGATCCGGCCGAGCTCAAGCCATTCCCAACGACGAATGCGATGGTGTGCAAAGGGCATGAGGGCAGGGTGAGGAGTGTGGCGGTTGATCCCACTGGAAAGTGGGTGGCGAGTGGAGGCGACGACGGGACGGTACGACTTTGGGAGCTTCACACCGGACGCCAGTTACAACGGGTCAGACTGTCGTCGTCAGAGGCAGTGAACGTCGTGAGTTGGCGACCGGGACAAGAAGCCTGTATTCTCGCCGCCTGCTGTGGCGAGGCCGTGCACTTCATGATCCCACAAGCCGACCTTTGCGATCCGACGACCGAAACCACAAGCCGCGACATCCTCGACGCGGGTTTTGGTTACGCCGCATCCAATTCCTCTAAGCCCAGCGCTTCTGCAACCACCAAGCTTACCTCGGCCACTTGGTCCCGTCCCTCTACCGCTTTCCAAGAGAAATCCAACGTCCTTCTGACCCTCACCCTCCGCACGGCCGCCAAAACCCTCACCTGGCACCGCCGCGGCGACTACTTCACCACCGTCTCCCCGTCATCCAGCAGCACTTCGACCGCCATCGCCATCCACACCCTCTCCAAACACCTCACCCAACACCCCTTCCGGCGCCTGAAAGGCCTGGCCCAAACCGCCTGCTTCCACCCCTCCAAACCCCTCTTCTTCGTCGCCACGCGCCAGAGCGTCCGCATCTACGACCTCCAAACCCAGACCCTCGAAAAGGAACTCCAGCCCGGCGCGCGCTGGATCTCCGCCATCTCCCTCCACCCGCAGGGCTCTAACCTACTCGTCTCCTCCTACGACAAACGCCTCCTGTGGCACGACCTGGACCTCGGCACGACACCCTACAAAACGCTCCGCTACCACGACAAAGCCATCCGCTCCGTCGCGTTCCACCCCTCCTTACCGCTGTTCGCCGACGCCAGCGACGACGGTTCCGTCCAAATCTTCCACGGCAAGGTCGTCGGGGATAGCCTGGAGAACGCGACCGTGGTACCGCTCAAGGTTCTCCGTGGTCACCGAGTGGTGAAGGAGCTGGGCGTGTTGGAGGTGGCGTGGCATCCCAGGGAGGCGTGGTGCGTGAGTGCGGGTGCGGACGGCGCGGTGAGGTTGTGGACTTGATCTCTGAGACTTGGGCGCTTTGTACTGCGTAGTGGTCCTTGTCGAGGGGCTTTCGGATGTTCGTGTATGCTGAACGTAGCTGTTGGAAATGGACCTCTATGGTTGTGTTTCACGTCCGTAAACTCTAGACCAAAATGGGAGAAGACCAGTGTGGTTACAGTTTGCAATCTCAGAGCGTTACAGTGGTGAAATTCCGTCTCAAGCTAAACCGATTCATCATTCATGAGGATAGAACCGAGCGCTATAACGCCTCGCTTCGACAAAACCATCCCGTATTTTACAGAACTCGCCCAAGCAGAAGACTACTTTATCAAACGACCGATGTCCCAAGCACTAGACGCGAAACCCATCACCTGCACCCCCGCTTACACCGCTGGCTCATCACAACCACCAAACCCCCACCCTGCCAACTCACTCATCCTTGCCCACCGCCGCCGTCGCCCCGAGACCGCGACCCTCTCTGTTCGGCGGAAATACTCGCCCGCCGCTGCTGGGGCGCAGTGAAGCACCAGCGTCCATTGCTCGAATGCAGCCGCGGGTCCGAGACGATGACTCTGCAGTGCATGCACATGTATCCAAGGCCGGGAGGCGGTAGGCGGATGAAGCCGGGTAAGTTGTCGTCGCCGTTACTGCTGTTGTTGTTGATGTCGATGTCAAAGGGGGAGGAGAAGTATCCTGTATCGCCGTAGAAGCGACTCGGAGCCGGTGGGAGAGCAGGGTGGTTCTGGCGAGGTAAGTGCATGCGTGGGTGGCGGTGAACGCGCGGTGGGGAGGGCCGGAG
>Ga0268244_10000134_pt1 | contig 31206 bp, 20 predicted proteins | sample AgamicMgSfe_FD_200258 | JGI IMG/M metagenome (GOLD analysis project Ga0268244, IMG submission 200258) | Agave microbial communities from Guanajuato, Mexico - Mg.Sf.e (v2) (version 2) | ecosystem: Host-associated > Plants > Phyllosphere > Phylloplane/Leaf | place: Guanajuato, Mexico | collected... | reverse complement strand
CCGATTCTCATGCTCCAGAATCCGTTCATCAAGACCGGTGGAACCCTGGCGAGTACTGACTTGTTGCCTGCCTCTAGTTGCGTCTTCCGTAGTCGCTGTCCACTCCTTGCCTCCTCGCGTCGCTATTAGAGTTTCGCAGCCCTGTTGCGCCGTTTGTGTGTCGCTTCGCTGCGTGTGTCAAGCGAACCGCGGAACATCCCCCAAGTCTTCTCATGCGACGTCGAAGTATCCTACCTAGGTACGGACCCTTCGGAAGACAAGGTCACTCGGGATGCAGGTGGCTCCGACAGCCAGCTAAGTAAACCCCTCCTCCTCGGCTGTCCGCTCAAATCGCCACCCTGTTGAGGATCATGGACTCCGCTATCATACATTCCACGGAGGATATCCTTGTTTCGGGAGTCGACCTGAAAAGGCCTGCAAACCTACCAGACATCTACCTTGCACAGGTGCGTGAGAATGGTGGGCGAGCCCCCATTGATCTGCGGGCGGGTCGCCAGCAACGAAGGCACGCGGTTCCGCGACACTGTGTGAACCACACGCCGCAACGTGAGACAGTCGTCAACGATGTGCGACGTGGAAGTGACAGGACCGTCGTACATTGACGGCTGCCGACTGTGCTGAGATGGTGAGAGGGTCGCTTCCACGTTCCGTACTCTGAGTCTGGTTGAACACATGATAATCCGGATCACAGTCGTTCAAACTTTCAAAAGCAAACTCGAAAGGCGGTAGATCTGCCTTGATTTGCACCTGGTCAGGTCAGCTGTGATCCTGGAGTAAGACTGCATTGCACTCTGCCCACGCGAGCTGCACGTCTCTGCTTTCAGTCCGAAGGTTTAATAAACCTTACCGGATGAAGGATCGGATGAAACCGTTTGCTCTGCGCTGGAACCGCCGGGGGGCTGAGCGTCGCAGCACATGGCGACGACAAGCATCACAGCTGCCGATCAGCGATGAACGACAGACGCAGATGCAGACGCAGTTGGGAAAGCGCGAAAGTGTAACTTTGCAAATTCTTGTTTGCTGTTGTGACTTCTTCCACGCGAGGCTGATCATGCCACGCGGTGTGGCGCCTGATGAAACATGAGAGAGGGGGCGAGGGCAAAGGTCGACTTTGGCTGATAAAAGCGGTCGGTGGAGCTTCGATCCCGAAACAGGACTGACAGGTGCGTAGCACTGTTCTGCGGAAGATTGGATGGTACGAACCGGAACGACTGCCCCATGTGTCAATCTATGAACTGCAGTCTGCGACCGAACACTCTTCGCATGGGTTCTGCTGCCGTAGCCGAGACGCAGTTGTCCTTTCACCCTTGTCTGCCGCCACCCAACAGCCTCGCGGTGACATCTGTAGGAGTACTGGACCGTGGCGGTGTCGTTGTGACCAGCAGAAACTTGATTTTGATCGATGTCGCATTTTCAGTCGGGCCGGCTTCGTGATGTACTTGTGGTACACTTGTTCGTCTTCCACGTGACGCGGGTGTAGGCGAAGGACGGAGAGAGCCACTCCCGCTGGACCCTGGACGCCCAAAAAGTGGCACCATGATGACGGGGAAAGGGACCAGAGAAAGAAACATCCATCGTAAGCAATTCAAGATGGATTGGACTTCTCGACAATAGCAACTTCACCGCAGCAAATCACCGAAGCCGCGATGTCGTCCACCGCACACGACTACCTGTCAGATAATGTTGTCCACCGCAAGAACGAAGAAAGGCGCCGTCTGCACCACGAGGCGGACGTCGTAATCGTGGGCGCGGGTATCTTGGGATGCGCCCTCGCCGTCGCACTCGGGGGTCAGGGCCGCAGCGTCATCCTACTGGAAAAATCGCTGAAAGAACCCGACCGGATAGTGGGAGAGCTGCTGCAACCCGGTGGTGTGGCCGCGCTGGAGAAGCTCGGGTTGAGGGATTGTCTGGAAGGGATTGACGCGATCAAGGTGTACGGGTACGATGTCATATACTATAACGAGGAGGTCCGGATACCGTACCCCGAGAACGCCAGAGAGGGCGTGACAGAGACGGTCGCCGACTCGCGTTCGGATGAGATGAGAGGCATGAAGCGGAAGAGACCCGAGGGCCGGTCCTTCCATCACGGTCGCTTCATCCAGCGGCTACGCCAGAAGGCGATGCAGAACCGGAACGTGACTGTGGTCGAAGGCACGGCGACAGACCTCGTCCGGAGCGGTTGGACCAGGCAAATCCTGGGCGTGCAAGCAACGGTGCAAGGCGAGCAGGACTCGTTCTTTGGTGGCTTGACCATCGTCGCCGACGGCTACGCGAGCAAATTCCGCAAACAATTCCGGACAGACCTGCCCGTAGCCAAGTCGAAATTCTGGGGACTCGAACTCATCGACGCAAAGCTACCCATGCCGAACCACGGCCACGTTATCCTCGGCGACGGTGCGCCGGTGTTACTGTATCAGATCGGCACCCACGAAACCAGGGCGCTAATCGACATACCCGAGAACCTACCGTCTGCGTCAGTAAAAGCAGGAGGCGTCAAAGGCCACTTGAAAAACGTCGTCCTCCCCTCTCTCCCCGAAAACGTAAAGCCCTCCTTCGAAGCCGCCATCGAACGAGACCGGCTGCGCTCCATGCCCAACTCCTTCCTCCCACCCACCACCAACAAAGCCCCCGGCCTCGTCCTCCTCGGCGACGCCATGAACATGCGCCATCCTCTCACCGGCGGCGGCATGACCGTCGCTTTCAACGACGCCGTCCTCCTCGCCGAACTCCTCCACCCATCCAACGTCCCCACCCTCGACGACACTAAGCTCGTCCTCAAACAGATGCGCACCTTCCACTGGCGCCGCAAGAACCTCACGAGCGTCATCAACATCCTCGCGCAAGCCCTGTACTCCCTCTTCGCCGCCGACGACGCGCAGCTCAAAGCGCTGCAGATGGGCTGTTTCCAGTACTTCAAGCTAGGCGGAAACTGCATCGACGGACCCGTCGGCCTGCTCGCCGGCATCATCCGCCAGCCGTTCGTGCTGTTCTACCACTTCTTCGCCGTCGCCCTCTACGCCATCTGGATCTACCTCACGAGCGCCAGCATCCTGACGCTGCCCGTACGGTTGTTCGGCAGCCTGGGCGTCTTTTGGAAAGCTTGCGTCGTCCTGTTCCCCTATATCTTCTCCGAGCTGAAGAGTTAGCTGGGTGGCGAGCGAGCCTGGAAGCATTGGCGTTACGGTGTCTGGCAAACCTGGGGCCTGTGATCGGCTGTATACTCAAAGGAAAAATAAGAGAGAATACGTAATATATCGAAGACAAACTTCTTCTCATTCATTCATCCATCATCATAACCTCCGCACATGATTACTCGGGAACAGCCGCACCTGTCCCGCGTACACACCCAGGTACCAATCCCCATTCCGATCCTCGACCTCCTTAATCTCAGCATTCCTCGGAAAGGCCAACTCATCCGTGACGTCCTCCTGAGGGAAATACCCCCACAGCGCGAGACAGCGCATGCCCAAACTCCCATCCGCCGGAGGCGCAGACTCCCCGCCGCCGCCGCTCCCGCCATCATCCTTATGCCTCCACCCGCCGACCGGGTCCCGCACCGTCACCCTCACCTGTCCGCCCTCGGACACATCCTGATACCCCACGACGGCCATCCGATGGCCCTGCAAACACCGCCGCCACCCATTCGGCCCGTTCGCCTGGGCGATTTTCCCCGTCGCGACGAGGCTGTAATAGCACTCGGTGCAGATATCATAGTCCCCAGCACTGCACCGATAGCAGTGGAAACGGGTGTTGTTCGGCGGGATCGGGCGGCGACAGACGTCGCAGTCCGTCAGCACGGGCAGGTTGACGTAGCTGTCGGGCGTGAGGTGCGGCATCGGGATGAAGGCGGTTTTGGTGGGGTCCCGCGCGCGGACCGTGGTGTCGTGGGGCGGGCGCAGAGTGCGGAGGTGGCTGACGGGGTACAAGGGGTGGGTGCAGTGCCGGCCTTGTTGCATGCAGGCGTTGCAGTAGCCCCAGGCGCCCTCGAGGCAGCGCCAGCCGTGGCAGTGCCAGTAGCATTCGTCGGCGAAGCTGAGGCAGGATTCGCAGAAGGCGCCTTCTTGCAGCGTGCTGGGCTGGGGTGGGGCGGCTGTGGCGGGACTCTCGGGGCGGGTGTACCGGCGGGCTTTCAGGATGTGAGGACGTTCGTGGGTGGGAGGATAGCCCTCCGCGGGCGCGAGTCGGTGCCATTGCTCGTAGGCCATGTAGCCGAAGCCATACCAATGGTTACACCCCTGACTGTTGAGATAACATGATCGACAGAGATTGAACGGACCGTTGCTACAACGCGGACAGTGGTAGTGGAGGTCGTGTTGGATCTCGGGCTTCTGGCAGCGGTCGCACCTGATGGAAGGGGCGGGTTCTGCAGCGAGGACGACGGGCTCGGGTGCGAGATGGGAGGTCGATTGTACCGATCGCACCGACTGCACGGGCGGCTGGGCGGGTAGGAGCGAAGGCGAGCTGTTGTTGTGCGGCCGGTCTTGCAGTCTGACAGCTTCTAGTGGCGCGGTTCGTCCGGTCGGTATGACTTCGCTGTGAAGCTCATTTCGGGTATTGGCCGAGCTTGCTCGCATTCGGGGGAGCTGCGAGCGCATGTCGGGATCTGCCGGGTCGGTCGTACTTCTAGTATTAGTATTAGTGGAAACTCGCCGGCGTTGTTCTCGCTCAGCGCCTGCAGTGCTCGGTCGCTCCGAAAGGTCGGTCGCAGACCTTGTCGCAGGCGTCGTGACGTCCGCGCGGTTACTGGGCTGACTCGTCGCACTGGGCGACCTTCGATGAGTCCTGGCGGGACCGGAGCGCTGTTGTTCGAGGAGGTGAGGCCGAGAGACCGGCGGCCTTGTACGCGGGTTTGTCATCTGCGGAGCAGAGGCACTGTTCGTTCGCGTGTGGTGTCGGTGTTGACTCTCCGTGCTATCGGCTGCAGGTTGAGGAGATCGGTATCGCCGCTCACGATTGCCCGATCGATCTCGTCTTCGTTGGCGTCGCCGGTAAGCCTCTGCGATGCGCTCCGTGAGCTCCTCTTCTTGTTCCGTGGTCAGATTGTCGGTGTCGATGCCATCGAGCAGCCCTTCGGCGTATATGGACTGCAAGATCTCCTCTTGCAAATCCTCGGAAACCACGGGCGAGCCACCGGCGCTCAACAGACTTCGCAGTGATGACTGATGCTCGACACGAGGCGCGCCAGCATCGTGCTGTCTCAACCGCGCCTCGGACAGCTGCGCCTGCTGCTGTGCCCAGCGACTTGGCTGCTGGCCTCCGCCATGTCCCTCAAGCCGCAGGTGATCGCCTGATGTATCCGCTCCAGACTGATGCCTCCGACGCACCCCTCTGTCCGTCCTTCGCCTTGCACGTTCCGGGTCCAAATCCGACATACTCAGCTCCCTGATCTCCGCCATCAACCGATCATCCTCGCTATCTCCGTCAGCCGACGGCACGGCGATCTTGGGTATCACGTCGTCTCCCGGCCTGTACTCCCTACCCATCTCCTCCTTCTCTTCCGCACTCTTGGCGCGATCCGGGTAGGCCTTCAGGTATCCCTCCAACAATGTGGTGAGCCTCCAGTCCGCCTTCGTGCCTCTCACCGACTCGCGACATGACGGGCAAGTGTACGGTCGGGTAGTCCTTCGATTTTGCGCCGCCGCTGCCGCCTGCCAAGTGAACCATTCCTTCAGGCAAGACCCGCAGAAGGTGTGTAAGCAATCGAGCAGCGTGAGAGGTTGGTACAAGATGTCGGTGCAGATCTGCTGGGCTTTAGCTCGCATATTCTAGCTTCTCGTCTTCGTGGACACTGACCGAGCATGTCAACTCCCGCTCCATATCGAGGAGCCCATCCAGACCGGCCTTTTGAACCTCGACCATGCTTGCGCCGTGTAGCAGCGCTGGGTTTGTGGGATGCAACACCTCGGTTTCGTCCGCATCACTTGCGGCGCATGGAAGCTGTAGGTGTGTGCATGCGTGCGCTGTCACAGGCGCATGTCCTGGTCAGTCGGTTCGGAGGAGATTAGGAAATGGTGGGAGGTGACGGAGGAGAGTGGACGCTTCACCCGAATGGAGACCTTTACATGCCGCGTATTGTGGATGTATAGTGAATGTTACCATATGGTCTAGCGGTCCGTATAGTTTGAGAGGAAAAGTGTGGTTCACCTGCAACATGAAACTGCGGAGCTCATGTCGTTTGGCCGCCGTTTATCAAGCTGGCTACAACCTACATATACTCCATGCAGACAAACAACCAGTCAATCTTCGTGAGGAATACATGACCGGAACATGTCGGTTGACGGTGTCGAAGGTTTTACTTGTATAGTCCTGCATTATAGCATGCGGGTGGGTCGACTATCACCTCAAGGCCCACAGCGACCTAATCTGAGATTCGTATGATGAGCCCACACGTGAAAACGATTACAGACTGATCTTAAAAGAATAGCTTCGACGCTAGAGGTCGCGTCGTTTTGTTATCTACTGATCCTTGCTGTGAAGAGGTAGGTGTAGACTGCTCGCGCCCGAGCAGACTATACAAGTCTCGACTCGAGCGTTTTCCTAATGCCACCAACGCGGGGACCTACTCCGTGCCCTCGAGGCCCTTGTACAAATCCACCTTCCAGCTCTTGGACGGGTTGTTGTACCTGTGGTGCTCCTTGCCCAACTTGTTCAGCTTCTTGATATCCTTGGCGTGAAGCGAGCACTCCAGCGACGCGAAGTTCTCCGTGATGCGCTCCTTATGCTGGCTCTTCGGGATCACGCTCGTGCCTCTGTTCATGCCCCAGGCGAGGGCAACCTGCGCCGGGGTACAGCCACGCTTGTCGGCGATCTTGTGCAAAAGGGTGTTGTTGAGTAGTTGGACGGGGTCACCGGCGTCGTACGTGGGGTTCGTGCCGGCGAGCGGCGAGTAGGCCGTGACGTGAATGCCGTGCTTTTCGTGGAAGTCGAGCCAGTCGACCTGGCTGAGATATGGGTGCAACTCCATCTGGTGCACGCTTGGAGGGTGGCTCGTGTGGTTCAGCAGGTCCTTCAGCTGTTCCGGGTCGAAGTTGCTGACACCAATGTGGCGCGTCATGCCCTTTTCGAGTAGTAGACCCATGGCGGCCCACGTGTCGCGGTACTCGATGGAGTTGCCGCCGAAGGTACCCTGACTGACGGGCCAGTGCATGTGGTAGAGGTCGAGATAGCCGACACGAAGCTTTTGCAGGGTAGTCGTCAATGCGGCTTCGGGGGCGTTGCTCCCGTGACTGCAGCCAATGTCAGCATGAAGGTTATCTCATCTCATCGAAGCATTTTGAAACCTACTGGTCGTTCCACAGTTTGCTCGTCACCCAGAGATCCTCCCTGGAGATTCCGGCTTTGAGCAGACCGTCGGCAATGCCTGCGCCCACCAAGTCTTCATTGCCGTACGCAGCAGCGCAGTCAATGTGTCGGTAACCCGTCTGGATTGCCCACGAGACAGCCTCGGACACGTTCTTGCCCTTCAGATTCCACGTGCCATATCCGAGGAGGGGGATGGAGTCGAGGGTCAATGGCTCCGATGGCAAGATGGTGGATGGCTCCAACGGGATCTGTGCTGCTGGGCCGTTGTGTTGGGCGACGGCCAGCGTTGCCAGCGAGACGAGGATGGAAACGGACTTCATGTTGAGGGATTGAGTGAATGAGAAGGAGAAGATGCCTCGATCGAAAGACTCTTCGCTCTTTATGTTTCTCCGCGTCTCGAGTTTGTTTGTCCGCTGCGGTGACGGAATGATCGTCATGGAGGAGCTGCAAGGCCCAAATAGGCAACTCCTACCTAGTGAGGCATATCATTATAAACGCCGGTTTGGTGTTGACATGAGAGATGCGTTTGTTTGTAGCCAAAACCAGAGCATTCCAGTATGAGACATCGATATGGCCCGAGGACGACTTACGGTTAAGTATACACGCCTATTCACTTCCGTGTAACTCGTAGGTATATCCATTCACCACGACTATCTGATGATGAGAGAACAAGGTACAGTGTACTTGACGTTGGTGGGGGTTCCAACACGCTGCGCGCTTGCTTGGCGCGTCTCGAGAAACCTTTGAAAACTATTCCGACTTCGCACCTCTTCCACAACTTCTTCCTTTCTCTTCCCCCCGACCATCTTCAGTGTCGTTGGCCACCCCACGGGTGTTACAGTCCGTCGCCATGAAGTTTGTTCTCGTGAGCGGCGGCGTCATCAGCGGTGTCGGTAAGCGCGCAGTAAAGATAACTTCGAAGAAGTCATCTTGGGAGCTAATCAGTTCTCTTACCTCCAAGGCAAGGGCATTATCGCGTCCTCCGCCGGCCTGCTGCTCAAGACGATGGGTCTGAAAGTCTCCAGCATCAAGATCGATCCGTACATCAATGTAGACGCCGGCACCATGAACCCTCGCGAACACGGCGAGGTCTATGTCCTCGACGACGGCGGTGAGGTCGATCTGGACTTGGGCAACTACGAGCGCTACCTCAACATCACATTGGGCCGGGAGAACAACATCACCCTCGGCAAGATCTTTTCCAAGGTCATCGAGCAGGAGAGACAAGGGCTGTACTTGGGCAAGACGGTGCAGGTGGTGCCTCATGTGACGGGTGCGATCGAGGAATGGATACAGAGGGTCGCAAAGGTGCCCGTGGACGACACCCAGGAAACGCCGGACGTCTGTATCATCGAGCTGGGCGGGACCGTGGGCGACATTGAGGGCATGCCGTTCGTCGAAGCGCTGACCGAGCTTCGGAGGAACTGCGCTAGGGAAGACTTCATGCAGATCCACGTGTCCTACATCCCTGTTGTGCACGGAGAGCAGAAGACGAAGCCGACCCAGATGGCCATCAAGGCAGTGCGCTCCGCCGGCCTGATCCCAGACCTGATCGCGTGCCGGTGCGAGAAGCCGCTCGTGCAAGCAACCATTGATAAAATCGCGCGCTTCTGCCAAGTGCCAAACCCACATGTCCTGGCCGTACGCGACATGCCGTCGACATATCAGGTGCCCGTGCTGCTGTCGGAACAGCATCTCCTGTCCCTCATGACCTCGACGCTCCAACTTGACAAACTGCGGATAGCGGAGCACCTCCAGCGAAAAGGTACAGTCATCTGGGATACGTGGAAGCGCCTGACCAGCGGCCTGGAACACCTGCACGAAACCGTCGAGGTCGTGCTGGTGGGCAAATATCTCGAGCAACCCGACTCATACCTCTCCGTCACCAGATCGCTCGAGCATGCCGCGATGCGCTGCCGGAAAAAGCTCATCATCAAGTACGTCGACGCCGAGTCCCTGGAGCCCCACGCCAACAAGACCGACCCGGCCTCCTTCCACAAAGCCTGGCACGACGTCTGCACCGCTTCCGGGATCCTGGTACCGGGCGGGTTCGGCACCCGAGGCACCGAGGGCATGATCGCCGTGGCGAAATGGGCGCGCGAGAACCAGACGCCGTACCTGGGCATCTGCCTCGGCATGCAGATCGCCGTGATCGAGTTCGCGCGCACCGTCTGCCACGTCCCCTTACCACAAGCCTCGTCCGCCGAATTCAACGCCGCCGGCGACGCCGACGACGACCGCGTCGTCGTCTCCATGCCCGAACACCACACGGGCCAGATGGGCGGCACCATGCGCCTCGGCCTCCGGCAAACCGTCTGGCAACCCGACACGCAGTGGTCGAAACTCCGCGCCCTCTACGGCCTGCACACCGAAGCCATCAACGAGCGCCACCGCCACCGCTACGAGGTGAACCCGGCCTACATCGACCGGCTGCACGACCACGGCCTCACGTTCATCGGCAAGGACGAGACGGGCGTGCGGATGGAGGTCATCGAGCTGAAGGACCACCCTTGGTTTGTCGGCGTCCAGTTCCACCCCGAGTACCTCAGTCGCGTGTTGCATCCCAGTAAGCCGTACTTGGGTTTCATCGCGGCGTCGGCGCGCATGCTGGAGGAGATCACCAGAGGCGAGAACGGCGTGGCGGTCAATGGGCTTTATGAGGAGTTGAATGGGCATAAGGTTAATGGGTTGGTAAATGGTGCCAATGCGGTGTTTTAGGCTACTCTAGTGGACTCTACGTTTGGTTTGCATGGAATCGAGAGCAAAGCAGGTTAGGTCATGTTTTCTGGCGTTTTTGATGGCAGGCAAGCTGAGATGCTTATATTGGGTGGCGTGGCGTCCGGTGTGGAGAGTTGCTATGTTAGGTATGTAGAAGGGAGGTCGATCCAGGAATGGATTCTAGCTCGTGCCTAAGAGACTTCGATGTACAGAACGGATGCTAGCTATCGCGACGTTATCAGATCCACATCTACGCACGATCACGTCTATTGCAGGATGAATGACTCCTTCAAGGTAAGGGCACCGACTCACCCAGCCAGACTCAAAGGCATACCAACCAGAGACCAGCCAATACCGACACCAAGCCGACCGCCCACGAAGCATGCCATCTCCCAACCGCGTTCGTCGTCTGCGACGGCGGATACGCCGAAGCACTATACGTCGCCGAGGCATTCCCCGCTCCTCCTCCACCACCATACCCCGTCGTGACATTATTACCCTGCACGCCACCAAAAGGAATCTCAAACACCCAAATATACCGATCCGCGTCTCTAACCTCCTCGCTAATCGTCAACTGCAGACTCCCATTCGCCAGCAGGGTGCTCGGGACGACGGTGCCGGACATGTTCCCCCCCACGACCGTGACGCGGTCGCCGGGGACGTACGGGACGGGGAAGTGGAGGAGTAAAGTGGCGTTGGGCGGGTAGAGGGTGGTGATGTAAAAAGCATCCGGGTTCTGGGTGAAGCGGACGGCCTCGCCTTCCTGAGGCGTCACGAACCAGTAGGTGGTGTTGTAGATGGCGCGGGCGTGGTCTTTGATCCAGGCGCCGGCGGCGCGGAGGTTGGCTTGCTCGACGGCGACGATGGTGCCGTTGGCCGTCGGGCCGACGTCGAGGAGGAAGTTGCCGTTTTTCGAGATAATGTCCATCAGGCTCGTCACGATGCCTTGCGGGGTGAGGTAGGCGGCGTCGGGCGTGGCGCGGTTGTAGCCGTAGCTGAACGGGTCGAGGCCCAGGTTGCTTTCCCACTTGCGCCGCTGCACCGCGTCATACCGGGCGTACTCCGGGGTGTCGAAGTCGCCCGGCAGACCGCAGCGGTTGTCCATGAGGACTTGGCGACCTTGCTGGGCGTTGCTATTGAAGAACTCGGCGGCGAACTCGGCGGTCAGGTTCGGTCCTCCGATGTCGCACCACATGATTTCCGTTCCCATGTTGGAGAGCGTCAGCATCTCAGGGAGGATCACGTCTTGGACGTAGTCGTTCACCGGCACGAACCCAGTGTAGGGCAGAGTTGCGTTAGTGTACGGGTTTGTCGCATTGCCACCCGGCCATTGTCCGAATCCGTAAGGCGCGTATGCCGGGCTGAACCATTCCGGCAGGGAGAAGTAGGTCGCGCGGTGCAGCTGAGGCTGGTACTGCGCGGCAGCGTCGAACAGCTCTTGCAGCAGGTTGCGATGTGGGAATTGCGCGACGCTCGTGCGCTCGGTCACGTTTGAGGGCAAGTCGAAGATGGCGTAACCGTCGTGATGCTTGCTGACTTGAACAAAGTACTGCGCTCCCGCATCCGCGAAGAGATCGACCCACTCCTTCGAATCGAATACCGAGGCAGTGAAGTTCTGGATGAAGTCGTCGTAGACATGGTCAGGGCCGTAAGTGGCGAGATTGTATTGGTAGGTCTCGACCGAGACGTTCGGGCCTTCGTTCATATCCCACCAGTACCATTCCGCGTACGACTCGTTCTTGCCGACATTGCCCCAACCCGGCACGGCGTACACACCCCAATGGATGAAAATACCGAACTTGCCTCCATTGTACCACATCGGTGACTCATGGGAATAGATGCTCTCAAATGTTGGCTGATAAGATGCGATGCCGTACGTGGCATTGAAGGTCGCGACGGCTTGCACACCTGCTCCAGCGATGTTGACAGTAGCTTCGCCAGTCGTGCCGGGGGCGGTATCGTTGGCGTTGATCACGCCAACTTGGACGATTGCCTGATCACCGGGACGAAGACGGTTAATGACGCCAGGCACTACGGTGGTCAGACCCGAAGCCGAAACGGTGACTTGAACACTGTTGTTCGCAAGTATCCACTCGTCTCCAAGATTGTTTACCGTCACCTCGACAATCTGGGTCTTGTTGGTGCCTTCAATCCACATCTGGGTGGAGCGCGCATACTGCACCTCGAGGCTGATGCCCGAGCCGGTAGCGGGAACCATCGACAGCGCAAAGATGTGCAGTCTCGTGTCTTCCGCCAAACCATCCGGATCATTGGAGGCTCCTGCCGTGACGTTGGGCAGCTGAAGACTCACAAGCTCTTTAGTACTATCCAGCCAATTGATGCTCTGGAAGATCATCGAACGATTGTAGTCAATGCTGCTGTTGGAGTAATAGAAGGGAAATACGAGATCACCACCGTAAGGGTACGGCCAGTTCTCGAAGGGGTCAACCAGCACAGGTCCTGAGGTGGTAGTGTTGTCGGCATAGGTGGCATTGACAAAGCCAGAGGCAATGGCCGACTCGGCGGCTACTAACATGTGAACACTGTGGTATCGTCCTTGCTTTGGTTTGAGAATCTGGCCTTGGGCGAGCACGTTGTCATCGCCGGTGGCCTTGTATTGCGGGAAGCTGTACTTGATTCCAGAGTACGTAAGATCGGGTGGTGGTAAGTATTGTGCCGGATACCCTGAATGGAGACCGTCGAAGTTGGCATCATTCGGGCCCATGGCGAAGGCACGGTTGTTTACCAAGCCGGACAAGTCAATGGGTATAGCTGCTGCATTGGTCCCATCATTCGCGAGTTTTGGATTGATCACAAGGCCGCCCTGGGCAACGGCCCACGACACGAGGCTGAGAAGGGCGACGGGACGATGCATTCTCGGCGCCCAGTGTACACGGGAGAAGTGTGATAGGGGGACTGAGAGAGAGAGAGAGAAGAAGAGGAATTGAAGAGTCTTGCAGCTCTCACCTGGGTCCTACGAGATAGGTAATGTCACAGATAGTCCCACGTATGGGCGGTCTTCATTGCCGGGGATTATCCTGATTTCCCCGCACGGCGTGAAGGGTTCACCATTTCCGGAATAAGAAGGAGGAGCAGAATAGGCGCGGTGGAATGAGGTGTCGGTGGAGTGTAGCATTGAGGGGATGGATGGTGTATGGGCACAGTGTAACGGTGGGATGAGGAGAGACACGGCTATCGACAGACTTTGGTGCCTCAGGCTCGCAACTCACCGTCCCAGTCCGTGCATGCGCCACACCTGGCGTTCCTTAGCCCGAGTGAGGCTTGGACAAGGACAACCGCTGCTCATCAACGACACTCATCCCACCTGCAATTATTAGCCTCGGCATCTCTTGCTGCATGGTCAATTGTGTGTTGTTGTATACCAGCTGTCCCTTCACACACCCTCTCCGCGCATTCGCCTGGTAAAACACATCCCTAGCCAATGTCTGGCCGATTCGTTCGAGCGTCGAAGTACCGACATGTCTTCGGCCGATCCACGCGACGCGAACAATGCTACGACAACCTGCGCATCAGCAAGAATGCTTGGGACACCAACCTGGTCAAGGCGAACCCCAAGTACCTCGCCGTCAACTGGGAGGCTAGCGGAGGCGGCGCGTTCGCGGTCATACCTTTGGAGGAGAAGGGCAAGCTTCCGGAGTTGATGCCGTTGTTCCGAGGACACACAGCAGCTGTCTTGGATACGGATTGGAGTCCCTTCAACGACGACATCATCGCCTCCGGCTCCGACGATGGCAAGGTGTTCTTGTGGCAGGTTCCGGACGGCTTCACGTTGCATACGGATGCGGACGAGCCGGCGGATGTGAAGCCCGTGGGCAAGCTGAGCGGACACTCGCGGAAAGTAGGACACGTGCTCTTCAACCCGGCGGCAGAGAATGTACTGGCTTCGAGCTCGGGCGATTACACGGTCAAACTCTGGGATCTCGAAGAAGGCAAGTCGAAGCTCACCCTGAAACACAATGATATCGTGCAGTCCTTGTCATGGAGCGCCAACGGAAGCATGCTCGTCACCACCTCGCGTGACAAGAAGCTCCGGTTCTGGGACGTCAGGCAAGAGAAGCCGGCGTATGAAGTACCTGGCCACGCCGGCGCCAAGAACAGCCGGTGTGTGTGGATGGGCGATCACGACCGCGTCGTCACCACCGGTTTCTCGAGGATGAGTGAACGCCAACTCGGTCTGTGGGATCTCCGGGACCCGAGCAAGCCCGTCGGCGGCGACTTCACCCTGCTCGACTCCAGCTCAGGCGTCGGCATGCCCTTCTGGGACGACGGCTCCCAGGTACTCTACCTCGCCGGCAAAGGCGACGGCAACATCCGCTACTTCGAGTACGAAAACGACAAGTTCGAACCGCTGGCCGAGTACAAGTCCGGTGAGCCCCAGCGAGGCCTGGCCTTCATGCCCAAGCGCGGCGTCAACACGCACGAGAACGAGATCATGCGCGCGTACAAGACCGTCAACGACGCGTACATTGAGCCCGTCTCCTTCATCGTGCCCCGGCGGTCCGAAACCTTCCAGGACGACATCTACCCGCCCGCCGTCGGCATTAAACCCGCCATGTCCAGCGCCGACTGGTTCGAGGGCAAAACCGCTACGCCGCCCAAGATCTCCATGGAAGACGTCTACGAAGGCCAAGAGCCCAAAGAAGTCGCCGCAGACGACATCCCCAAATCGACTACGACACGCTCCGCCCCTGAGCCCGCACCTGCACCAACACCCGCAGCCACATTCAAAGCCGAGCCCAAAGCCGAGCCCCCACCACCACAAATAACCCGCGAAATGCCCAGCGTGAGCGACAACCAAAAGTCCATGGTGAGCATGGCCTCGCGGTTCGCGGATCGCGATCGGGACTTAGAGGAAGACAACGAGGACGAAGACGAGGACAGCAGCTCTTTCGAGGAAGTGCAGAAACCCGTCGAGCGACCCGCCGCCACCCTGGCCGCGCGACAGGAAGTCAAGACGGGCGTCAGCGATGCCAAGACGGCGGAAGCGGCGCGCTCGAGTCTACCCAAGAGTGAGCAGCAGCCGCAGACGCAGACGCAGACGCACGTGGACGGCAAGTCGTCGTCGTTGGATCACGATGCCAAGACGCAGACGTCTGCCCCGACCGCCGCCCCAGCGACGCCGTCACAGCCGGCGGCACCGCCAGCGGCGAGTTCGGCCGTGGGGGGTCTGAAGGACGTGTTGCAGGAGATTCGGGGGATGTTGCAGTCGCAGGGCAGGCAGATTGAGCAGTTGACGAGCGAGGTGGCGCAGCTCAAGGCGAAGGTTTCGGAGTAAAGTGGATGGGGCAGGAATGAGAGATCGGTCTTGATACTTTGGTTAGAGGGAAAAGCTTCTTTTTGTTTTGGGGGAGGGGGTATGTTTGGGAGTCGATGACGAATGAAGAATGGTGGTTGACAAGCGGCCCAGCGCTGTCTGATTTCTCGCAGGTACGTAGGTGGCTAGACTACTGTAACTGCCCCGTAGCAGTTGTGTCACTGGAAAACATTACTTGTGTGTTGTGGGAAAGGGCGCCTCATCCCTATTGAGTATGTTAGAGCGTGTATGAATGTCAGGGAGACTGTCGTTCATATACCGTCCAAGTGCAAAACAATCGACGGTCAGGGGTATTAGTGTTGTTGTTCAGCTGCGAGCCAAAACGTCCACCAGGGAACCCTTTCGAGAGCTGCTGGGAGGATTAGTATGAAGGTTCATTCACGAGTTTGGTTGGATGATAAGAGCTTACACATTTCCAGTGCAAAAAAGAGTCATCGGCACCATTTCGGTCCAAGTCGAAAGACCGTTCAAGCGCCACACCAACCAACCGTTCAGCCATCTCGCGTAAGGGGTTTGCATAAAGCGCGTCGCAACTCAAGCCGAGTCGAGGATGGAGTACGCAGCCGCAGCCTTAGACGCAGACTTCTTGGCCCTGGAGAACTCGTACTCTTGCTGCATTTCCGCCTGTTGGGGCACACTCAGGCCGTCGACTCGCGCCTCGCACTCGCTGACTTTGGACTGCATGGCCTTCCACCAGCCCGCGAACACAGCCAGCGCCTCCTTGGTCATGCCGACACCGTAAATCTCGTACTCCACGCACAAGACCTGCACGACGCGGCCGTAGCCCTTGAGGCGCGTGAGAGACTCGCGGACATCGTTGAGCTCCTGGTTGTACTTTTTGGTGAACGTCTCCCAGGAGTTCTCGTCGAATTTGAGCGTCGCTGGGGCGTGAGGACCGGTGGCGGCTGGGTTTGCCTTCGTCACGGCTGGCAGCATGAACACACCATCTTCCGGATCGATCACCGGGGAGCCGATCGTGGAGTCACAGGCACTGTTCGGCGGCGACTCCATGCCGATGGCGCTGTCCGGCTGCTGCGTGAATGACGGCATCAGCACAGTGCGCCCGAGTCGGCTTTCGAGGATCGTCACCGGAGTGGCTATACCGCTCTTGGGTGGAGTCTCGGCACCGGTGGTGGCTGCCTGGTCGGAAACGCGACGGAGGTGGTAGCTACTCCCTTTGGCGGGATAGGCGTAGGACATGGCCTTCTTGTTGGTTTGGGCGATGCGGTCGAGCGAGGTGCAGACAGCGGCACCCGCCTTGGACCAAACCTTGACTTTCACCCGAAGCTCACCGGAGATCACGCGATAGACGTCTTCCGGAATCGACCATTGCGCGAGGTGAGCGTCGTTGAAGGAGAAATTGTCGAAGCCGTAGTCGAGTTTGGGCGTGTCGCTGGAGCCTTTGCGCTCGCCGCCCTTCTTGAGGTAAAGCTTGTGCGCTTTCTCGTTCTTCTGCCAGAACGACAGCCGGTGCGGGGCGGTGATGGTGTTGCGGCGGTGGTTCTGGATGTAAGTATCGTTGTTGTACGCCATGATCTTGGCGTAACGGTGGATGAGCTGTTTGCGGTCAGTGATGTGTGTAGAGGGAGCGGCGCGTAGGAGGTGATGAGCTCACGCTGTCTGATGATGATGAGGTTTTCTTAGGGAAGTGATGCTCGATGGAAGATATGTCGTCGTCGTCGTCGTGGCAAGGAGTGTAACCCGCAGAGCTGCGCGGAAAGAAAGCGATGGTGGGTTGATGTGAAGGTTGAGTGTTAAGGGGGAAGAGTTGGGGTGAAGGTGGGAGGCGAAAAGATTCGAGGGGGGCGTGACGTTGAGCGAGCATCTTGGGCAACGGCAACTGCGACCGACACGCGCCGTCGTTCCTTCCCCTTTCGGATTCACGCTGCCGCTTGGCGAGTCTCGTTTGAAGCCCGTGACCTCCGGGCCGAAGATCCCGTGACACTAGGAACGTTTGGAGTGAAGTGAATGGACTGCAGTAAACGAAGTTGATGAATGTCGAGTGAGGATGGCTTCGAGGTCTTCGATCGATGGCAGTGATTGTATCAGCTGGTCGTGCTAGTATGGTGGCTGTCGTCGAGTAACAAAAAATTCGCCAGGTTCACGGTGGCTCTTTAATAACGATGCATCCGACGTTGACAGTTTGTCGGACCACAAGCATTTGCCCCTTATCTGCAAGTGTCCGCGTGGATTGCACAAGATATGAGAGATAGCTGCAAGTGTCTTGGTAGGATCTTGGGAGGGAGGTGGCAAAGATTTGGCAAACAGCTGCATTTTTGTACAAAGAACAATGAAAGGAGCTTCCTCGACAGGCTTTAGCCGCAGCCGGCACCCAATGGCTACACATACGCTTTCTTTTGCTTACAGTTTTGTCTGATTCGCAAGAATTGATCGAGCGGTGATGATAGGATACCGTAGGTAAGCAAGTGCAGGCGCTTTCCCCGGGACCAGTCTCTGTAGCTCTCGTGAACCACTGGGACGACCTGGAATGTTCCCTTTCCGTTCTCCCCGCGTGGCAGGATTCCCCGTACGCCCTCCCCGCACGGCGGCTTCTGGATCGCAAACGTTACTCCAACCTACAAATAAATAAAGAGAAAGTATTAGCGAACAATGAATGGACGGGTCGTTGAAGCACATGATTCCGTTGACATGCGATCTCTCCGTTTCCGGATGGACAGCCGCTCGGAACGTGGGATCCGCCCAGCGTGCGCTGCGGTGGAATGTGACAATCTCATGCAAGTAGCAACAATGGGACGACGGGTGTGTCATCTCAACATACCGCTCGATGATGTGTAAGCCTGACGCCGTTTCGATGACCCCGGACACCTCGCCGGGCTTGAGGGTGAAGGAAGCTTCCTCAAATTCTTTTTGCATGTCGCCTTGGCCGAAGAAACCCCTAACTCGATATGTCAGCTTTCCAGTCGCGAGATTGGTACACGTAACGTATCATTGCTCAGACGTGAGTCGAGGACCACAGGGTGAAGCTGAAACCCGTCTCGTTACACACAACAGGGCGCGGAAGCGGGAGGACTTACAGATCTCCTCGCTTCCTCGCGGAGGGACAGTCGCTCTCTGTGACGGCCAGGTCACCAAGACTGGTACTGCCGCTCTTGATCCTGCTTTCATGACCTTTCATGATGTTCATGGCCTCGTCCTTGGTCCGGGTGATCTGGGCCTCGCGCCACGACGACGGTCGCCGCGAGTCCTTGTGCTTGACCAGGAGGTGGGCGCAGCGGATGTTGCCTTCGACATTCTGCTGCGTAGCTGGGGCGTCGTTCCGCAGGTTCGCGGTGTGATACTGGCCCATGTAATGCTTGAGGGTTTCGCTATCTGTCTCGGTCGGTGGCTCCCATCGCGATTCCTTGGTCTGAGGATTGAAGTAGTATGGCAGGTTCTTACTGTTCGAATGCCGCACCTCCCATCCAGCAGGAAGTCCAGTCGCCTGCATTGTGTGTCAGTAGTAGTGGGTAGTCGTATCGTGCTATACTTGGCTGCTGAGGCTGCATGCGGGCATTTGACTGCACATAGTTCTATGTACATACCATCCTTTCAGCCAGGAGGTATGAACGAGACTCGAGTGTGTGGGGGATGTGGAGTGAATCGGTGGGTGTGATCACTGTCGCGAGGTGGCGAATTTGATCAGCTTCCCCGGAACGTGTTTTCCTTGGCTACAGTAAGTACGCAAACAGTCTGAGCCGCTTTGGGAAACTTGGTGGAGTCTGGAATGTGAAGGGAGTTGTAGACGGTGAGCCGAGAGCATTGTCAAAGTGTCACGAGACCTTCGTGCCATTAGCTGCCGAGCGGGGAGTTTGGCCCGACAACGCCTTGACGCCTTTTTACTGCGCCACATATCCAACCTACTAGTACTCACACACCCAAAGCGACCTGCATCTTTCACGCAACCATCCCGTGCATTGTCTGGCCAACCCACCTTCCACCACATCCTACCGCGCCTCGTCTCAACTCATCAGCAGCAACATGGCGGACTACGATATGGAGACCTCACCGGCGCCCGATGCGCAAAAGGACGAGTCGAAGAAGATCAGCTTTCGCTTCTGTCGCGAGTGGTAAGTGGCAGCTCCCATTACATGTTCTAAGGAAAGGCAACACAGACTGACCGGAGACAACGTGTGAGGAAAACAGCTCGAACATGCTCTATCCACGCCAGGATCCCGACAACAACACCCTGCTGTTCTCCTGTCGCTCGTGCACCTACAGCCAAGACGCCGATACCACGTGCATCTACCGCAACTCGCTGAAGGAGGAGATCGCGGAGACGGCGGGCAACACCAAGGACGTCGCGGAGGATCCTACGGTGGGTGATGACTTTCGCGCTCCTCCTCCTTCTGCCAGTGGTTTTGGGGATGGCGCATATGGTGATTCTGCGATGGATGTGGACGAGGATAGAGACTATTACACAGGCGGAGATGTCGTGCCGCAGATGTGTACGCTCTGTGGGCAGGAAGTCACCTGTCCGTTCTGCGGCCAGCCGAGCGAGAACGGCGTACTGCTAGAGACGTACGATCCGGCGGTTGCGGCGGGGGGAGACCCCAAGAAAGAGCAGGAGCAGGTCGAGGCTGAGCGAAAGGAGAGAAATCTATCCAGTGCTGGAGTGGCGAAGATTGTTTGAGGAATTGGGAGGCAAGAGGAGGCAACTCGTCCCACATTGTCGCATTCAATGTTCCATCACATACTATGCTCGCTAAGTGCGCGTCTGGCAGTCGTGGGCAACATGTGCTGACAGATGGTCGTGCGTTTTTGTGTTACAGCTCCCACACACGGAAGAACACGAGTGCAAGAAGTGCGGGACGCGCGACGCCGTCTTCTTCCAGAGCCAGCAGCGTACGCGCGAGACCGGAATGGTGAGGATAACCCTTTCTCCGTCACACCTGACCCTCTCATGTGCTGATTACTACATCTCGCAGGCCCTCTTCTTCGTCTGCGTCGAATGCGGGCACGTCTGGTCGACCCTGGACGAGAAGTAGCGTGGCTACATCGAAAGGCGTACCTCTTCCTTGCACGTTGGAGACGCTGGAGAGTAGTGTGAGGGATAGGGGCGTTGGTTTGCGTGTGCAGGGCCGCGTTACGGAATGGGTGGCTGCCATATAGGCGGGGGATTTCGACTTTAGCGTGGCGTCCTGGCTGAAGTCTTTGCTGCAGATTATCGGAAGCTCAGGCTTGAATGAAAGTTCCACTGTTCGACAAGATTCCTCTCTAATCTCACTTTTCCACCCTTGTGAAGACAGGATTCGCTTTTGAGCAACAATTTTGCTTCCACCTTCAAGACCAAACAGCAGATGACAGTATGAAAGTGGCGACAACAATAACCTCACCACAGACACCACCTTTACCGTGGAACATCTCTCATCCCAGGCAGCGCACCAGCCTCTCCTTCCCCCCTAATCTCTTCCTGCTCCCTCGACGCAGCCAGTCTCGGTCCATCAGCAAAACTCACGCCCCGCCCCATATTCGTCGGATTCGGATGTCCGGCCGGAGCAGCGGACGGCCAGGCGCTAGCACCCATCATACCATCGGGAGCGTACGCCGAGGTCCATCCGTCCGTCCCTCGCCACTGGCCGAAAGCAGCACCTTCGTTACCTGGGAAACCAGGCCCGGTGGGATCGATCGGGATGGCGCCCGCGGGCGGGAAGACTCCTCCTCCTGCCCGCGCCGGTGCCGCGGTCGCAGGACGCGATTGCATACCTGGGACCAACGGTGGCGGCGTACCCATGGCGCGAGCGGCGAGGGGTGTGGAAGCCCTCGCCACGAGTGGCACGGGATCTGCGATGGGCTGCGCCGGCACGGTTGCTGCGGGAAGGGGGATGTCGTCGGCGGGTCGTGGAGGAAAGGGACGCTCAGTGGCAAAGAGACTGTGTCCGAGAGCTGGGCCGCCATCGAAAGGGCCTGGGCGAGGCCGACGGGGAGCAGCGGGTCCGGCGGGACCGGGTCCTCTAGGCGAACGCGGCGGCCCTGTGTGTTCGAATTGGTCAGTGGACGTGTTCCCGACAGCGAACAGCGAGGGGCCGTATGAAGGAATTACTTACTCACCGTCGCCGAACCCGAACATGTCGTCGTCTTCCCAGCGATCCCGCCTTGCTCTACCTCGCCTACCGAAACCACCTCCACCGCCGCCGAACTCATCGTCCAAGTCGTCTCCAAAGCCAATGTTCCTCCGTCGAGGCCTACCAAATCCATTGCGCCTTCCCATTCCTCCACCGCCACCGAAGCCGCCGCCCCCTCCACTACCTCCCATGGCGCCCAGCATATCACCGCCTTGCATGGCAGGACTCATCATCCCGCCTGCTGCGCCCATGGGACCCATCCCCATCATCGGATTCATGCCTCCGAACCCACCCATACCCGCGCCCATCGGACCCAGCCCTTGCATACCTTGCATCCCCATCATCGGATTCGCCATGCCCACACCCGCCATCCCATTCTGCTGCTGCTGCTGCATCTCCTTCACCTGCGCCTCCCTCATCATCCTCAACAGCGCCCTCGACCAAGCCTCCTTCCTCCTCTCCTCCTCCGACCCAAACATCGTCGAGTCCATCTGCCGCAAAAACTCCTGCGACCGCTGCCAATCCTTCATGAAATCCTCCACCGACTCGTAATCATTACACCACCGACGGCGATGAGAGTGATGATGCCGTCGCCCCTCGGACCGCGGCCGCATCCACTCCTCTCCACCAAACGGCGACAGTGGTCCGGCCATACCCCCCATCATCTGCCTTCCCCTCGCCCGACTGTAATACTCGCTTAACACGTCCCCCAACCGCTCGTAGTCCCTCGTCGTCCACTCGCGCGGGTCCTTCCACCCAGCCGGGAACAAGGGACTGTCGCCGTCGCCCGCGAGCATCTGATCCATGTACTGGAAGGGATCATAGGCGCGGCCGTCGCCGCCCCGTTCGACGTACATGTAGCGCGAGGAGCGGTGGTGGCCGCCTTGGCACCAGCAGCGGTCCGGGTTGCAGATGCGGAGCGTGTCCGAGGGGAGGTAAAGCTCGGTGTAAGCGCTTGACGGTCTGGAGGTATCGACACCCATGTTGAATTTTCAGTTTTTCTTCCGAGATTGACGTCTGCAGTATCCTTAGTACTCGGGTGAAGGGCTGTGCAAGACACGAGATACCTACCGTGTTGAGTGTAGAGGAAAAGAAGGTGGGTTTTCCCTTTCAACATCTGCGGATGGCGCTCACAGAGATCGACTCGAGCAGAAGAAGAAGCGACAAAACCAGAGAGGAGAAACACAAAATGGGCACACCGCTCCTATAACCCGATGAGAAGAAGAGACGGTGAAGGAATAAGAGTGAAAGGGTAACCGGCTGCCACGTAGCAAACTTTGCTTGGACGAGAGAGTCAGAGAAAGTCAAGGGTCAAAATGCTATTGTATGTACCCATCGTCATGGGGCTCGGAAGGGCCAAGGGCGAGGACGGGGGGTCATCAGGTGAGAGATAGAGACAAAGGTACGTACGTACTTACATAGCAATAATGAGTTCGGAAGACACAATCCCTCTGACCGCTCAAGAGCTGCTTGACCGTGACCGGGAGAATGAGCGTGGGCATACTTGCCAATGATGATGAGCGCCGCGTGATTGTTTGCCTTCGGGTAGCAGCGTCAGAGTCGGGGATGCGCGGCTGGTGGGAGCATGTGTGCGACGTTCATGCGGGTTTCCGTAGATGATCGTTGCACGTGATGATGACTGTGGAAGATTGGGCGGACTCGGGGTAGAGTAGATAGAGTGAGTGAAGCGAATTTGAGAAATGCCATGACGGGACGTTGGAATTGCTTTTCGCCTTCGAGTAAACCCGCGGCAGCCAGAGCGGCCTATGGCCACTGTAGGACAAGAAAGAATGGTACATTACGTACCCAAAGCCAAGCGACGACATGAGCCCATCTCACATTGTGCCCCTAACTCTCCTCCTCAAACTCTCACTCCTTCCCCTCGACGCACACCTCATCAACCTCTTATCCACCACCGCCGCCGTCATCCCTCTCTCGGCACTCGCCCCACGTTCCACACTCATCCCCTTAACGACCTCGACCAACGTCTTCCTGCCCTTCCGCTCACTCCTCTCCTCCTCAGGCTCAATGAACCGATGAATGGTCCTATGATCGAGAATCCGCTCCTCCCGGTCTCCTTTGCCCTCCCGGTCCGTCTTCGGCCAGTGGTACCCGTACAATTTGCTGTGGCGCTCGCAGCGCGGGCACGCGATGCGTGTGAGGTAGGCTTCGCCTTGGACGAAGAAGTCGTCGCAGTTGCGGCAGGAGATCCAGCGGTGGTATGCGGTCGCAAGGAGGGCGCGGCAGAGGTGGTAGTCACCGGGTGTGCGTGGGGGTCCGCGAGGAGGGTCGTTGTCGCTATCGTGGCTGTCGTGGTCGTTGGCCGGCTCGTCTTCTGTTTTCTCGATGCTGATCACGGGCCGTGAGACCTCTCGCGATGAAACTTGACGCAATGCGCTCTTGCGCAGCATCTGCCGACCTCGTCGGGGTGGCGTGAAGAGCTGCTGCGTGTCGCTCGTCTCGCGAGGTCCGTTCCCAACCAACCTAGGTCGGCGAGGAGTAATCTCCTCCTCCGGGTCACATCCATTAGTCAGCATATTGCAGATGTTCAACGCAATACTGCCCGCCGCATAACAATTCTCCTTCTCCCCATCTCTGCTCTTATCCACAGCAGCAATGGACGTCGCGCTCGACGCCAGCGACCCCTCTGCCGCCGATGAGTTCTCAGTTGTGCCATGCGACGAAGGCGATGTCAATCCTGTAGCCGCATCTTCTTCCTCCGCGCCGACGCCTTGTTCTGCCGCAGGTTGAGAAAACTTCCTAGGCCTCCCCCTTTTCCGCTTTGGCATGGGCTCAGGCGTGTCCGGTACACTGTACACATCTGACTCTTGCCCTTGCAGGTCTCCCGAACCCGCAACGTCCTTCAAAGGGGTAGAGCTGGGTTCCTTTTTGAGCGACGGTAGTCGGCTTGGTACGGAGACGGCTGGCAGTCGCGCGTCCTGCGCTTCATGTTCCGGTTGCTCAGTCGTCCGCTGGACCACCGCACCTCGTATCGGACTATGCGAGAGCGCTCGCGCGTAGGATGGTATGCTCGGTTGCCCATGCCTGTCGTTCGGACTCCTTGTCGGGGTTGCTATGCCGTTGCTACGTGGCCAACTCGCGCTTGAATGTCCGACCATGATCTTCGAGCCTTCGGCATCAGCCGGAACTTCTTCCTCGACAACTTCCGGTGTCCGAAGGGGCTCCTGCTCTGCGGTTTTCCCGCGTATCATGCGATCACTGACCATATTCAGCAACCACAAGACTTTTTCCAAGACGCCATCTTTTACTTCTTCGCTTTCTGCCCGTTGAGAAGGACGTGAGCAATCATCATGCGCACTCACACGCGTTGGCTCTTCCAGTCGAGGATGTTTCCTCGGTCTTCCACGCTTTCTCCGCCCCTGCACGTCGTTGGCCACAGATTTGGCCGGCGCCTTGTCAACGAGCTTTCTCTTCCTCGGCGATGTCGATTGTGTATTCCTCTTCGTCCTGAAATTCCCCACATCCTCCTCTGTATCAACCTCCTCCTCTTCGTCACTACTCTCCTCTTTCAAAACCGGCCCATGTGGGTCCCACCCATTCCGCTCCGCCGCCTCACACGAGGCGCACAAACACTCCCCATTTCCCTCCCCAAAGTAATCCTCTCCGTACCTCACCGTAATCTCCTCCCCAACGTCGATATCCTTGCAGGCGACAATGTGGATCCCGTGCGGTCCGCTCGTGTTCAGCCTCGCGTTGGAATCGCAGTCGTGATTCGCGAAGCGCGCCGGCCCCAGGAACAACGATGGCCGTTTGCGCCGGCTCGACAGCACGATGCTGAAGTCGGTCCGGGTCGATAGTTCCTGCTCCTCCTTCTCCGTCATCTCCACCTGTATCCCCGACAGGTATCTGACCATCTCCCCCCTTCGGATCGGCTTGCGCGCGAAGATGGCCGCCTCGGCCGTCATGACGGTGTAGCGGTTCGTCGTGCCGACCTCGAAGGGACAGTCGGGCAGGTAGATGTTGATGTACTTGCGCAGGTGGCGCTCGAAGTGCTCCTTTTCATCGTCGGTGCGGAGGGCGCGGTAGAACTTCTGCAGGCCGGGAAGGTGGAGGAGGTGCTTGTGCGCGGTCGCGGGGTCTTTGTCGATGACGACGTGTTGTTGCACGAGCTTGCAGACGGTTTCTTCTTGCACGCCGCGCGAGGGATGATAAGTGGATTTGAGCTTGCGGATGGTGGACCAGAAGTAGACCTGCCATATCAAAGATTGTCAATTTCATCGGTCAATGCCGGGGAACCCCTTTTCCGTTCGTGTAGGCTGGGAAGAGACGCACCCGATCCACCAGCGCATCGGTGATGAGGTCGTCGTAGTTGGCGAGTTGCGAAAGCGTCAAGCCTCCCTTCTTCTGCAGCGCTTCCTCCAAGTCGGCCACATGGCGTGGCATCTTGACCGTCAATCTCCTCCACTCGGCTTGGCCAGTCTTCTCCGTCAATGCATACAGTGGGTGAAGCGATGCGGTGCGCAAGAAGAGCCTCGTGCAAAGTCTTGTCCTCCTGACAGACAGACAGTAGTGTGAGACCAATTGTGGACAAGAGAGTGAGGATCCGGTCGAGGAGAAACGGGAGTCAGTAGCTGAAAGCCGACGGCGCCTCCTTCACAGCCTCATTCCTATGCTTGCATATGATCTGTGATATTCCTCAGCAGCCTCGAGGATTGCTAGATGTGCGTCGATATGAATGTATATTCTGTCTTTGTGGACATGCAATGCATTCCCATCCTTAGTGATTTGTAGGTGGGTACGGCCTCGCCGAACTTCCAGAGACCAGGAGATAACGATACAGTAATGACTGGCAGACAGACAGGGAGAGTTCGTTGAGGAAAGGAGACAGGAGATAGAAGAAAGTGATCCTCAATTTGTTTGCTGTTGGTCGATGTCCACAACAATAAACATAGAGAACATACCACATCAATCCGAGTGATGAATGGGACGAATGAACGTTCCCAGCCATTCATCGGCCAGTCACGTGATTCCGAACGTCGCCCCGCAAATACCGCGTATAATCCACCTCACTCGATATGTACTGTGTACCTGGATAACATACTACTACTACTTCTTTACATCGCAGTCGAGAAGGCCAAAGAGGAGTGGAGGCCATCAGTGGCCGTGGGCGTGAAGCCAAGATGATTCAACTCAAGGTGCGCCGTCTCATCTTTCTCGACGACCGCGCAGCCTCCTCAGCGCAAACCACCGCATCCGGCAACTCCAGCCAGCTGTACAAGCAGCGCGTAGGAGCAACGAGCATTCACTGACGGGATCTACACCCAGACCATGGTCAATGTCATTGACAACTCGGGCGCCGCGGTAGCAGAGTGTGTCCGCGTCCTGAAAATGAAACGACATGCCAAGATCGGTAACTCCAATCCCACCACCACACATTACTCACCCACCCCATCCACTAACACCTTCCGCTTCCACAGGCGATCGCATCATCGTCGTCGTCCAAAAACAGCGCAACTTCGGCCCCGAATCCGGCCCGGGAGGCAGTGTCTCCGTCTCGGCCGCCAACAAGGTCCGCCGCGGCGACATTCGCCACGCCGTTGTCGTGCGCACGGCGAAGAAGTACCAACGGCCCGACGGTAGTGTCGTGCAGTTCGCCGACAATGCGTGCGTCTTGATCAACAAGGGTGGCGAGCCGATCGGGAGTCGGTTGAACGGTGTGGTCGGGAAGGAGTTGAGGGAAAGGCAGTGGAGTAAGATCTTGAGTTTGGCGCCGATGCATTTGTAGGGTCGGGCTTTTGGGAGAAAGGAGGTGGACGAGGAGAAAACGAGGGGTACGCTTTGGATGGGAAGGGGGGAGTGTGTTGTGCTGTAGAGATATTCTGCGTGGGGTGGGCGAGGTTCTTTCAATGCATCGAGGGCATAGCGACGGAGTTTCTGGGCTGCAGGCATTCTCGAAACGGATACGGGCTTCGGCGTAGGGGAGACCGTGATGTATACTCGAAGCTCTTCTCCCTTACCCTCTCAAGTTCTATGGATACACTGACGATCATTTCCGCAACACCGTGGGGACAAAGACACATATCCGGCGAAGACGACATACAGCACAACCAACCCTGCCGAAAGAGGCGATACGTCCCAGTAGCATACGCGGTCACACACCCACAGAAAAGAAGCAGACGACCTATGCACGATGCAGACGCTGAACCTTTGGTAGGCAAGAAAAGAAAACAATCCGGTGTTCATGCTTGTCCGCGGACTCGAACTGCTGCCATCAGTCAGGGAAACCTCCGTACTTCCGAACCGATGGCTAGAACGATTTCACAACAACAAAAAGGGAAAATGTAAGCACACCTCACCACCAAGTGAACGGCTGCGATCAAACGACCCAATACGAGTCACCTGTGATGACCTGGTTGGTACTCTCTTTCGATTTCGAACCAAGCAACGGCTGTCACACCGTTAAAGCGGCTTACATACAATACGTCCAACGCAACGTCAACATATACCCCGACAAAACCTCCGAGGTTTCTCCGCACTTAAGCAATTTCGGAATGGAGTTGAAGCACAACTCGCAGCGCTGAAAGACGCCGGTTGCTAGTCAACCATCACGTCCAACCATCACGGCAGTCATCCGCCATGTACGTTGGTCGAGAGAACAGCACGACCGGCGAAGGAGGTACACATGTACTGAACCCATTCACGGGCTGCTACAGCCAAGGCAGCGAAAGACGGACAGAAAGCACCTGGAAGAATGAAGAAAAAGACATACATGTGAAAAACGTATGTATCATATCCTTCCCTATCCACACATACCCATACCCCGTAATTCCCCTCACTCACGGGCCGCCACCACCAACACGCTTTGAAGCCTGCCCTTCCTGTATACAGAGCTTTTTGTGCTCCCTCCACCTTCACAGCACCAGCAACGAAGAAAGGAGAAGTGACCGGTGAACTACGAGACCGTCCGTCATGGCGGACTTTCCATCCACACTCTCCAACATCAACCCTCCACTCTCTCAAAAGATCGTACTCTTCACCGCATCCCGCGCTCGATGACCCGTCCGAGCCTTCATCGGCGGCGTGCGCGGCCTGCCCATGGCTGGGGCCGGTGCACCCGGAGCTGCTGTCCGCGCCGAGGGGTAGGAGTTCTTGACGGGACTGCCGGGTACGCTTCGGCTTCCGGTCACCGGCTTGCGTTCGCTCGGGTTCCTCTCCATCATCATGGTCGATGCTGTTGTCGTGTTCGCTGCAGGTGCTAAAGCAGTAGCAGGGGCAGCCGGCCGAGTGAAATCTTTGACTTCCGTGGTTGAGATTGGAGCCCGGAAGTCTTCCGTAGCAGCCGCAGCAGCAGCAGCGTCAGCTAGCGCATCCGCTTTCTCCCTCGCCAACACCAAATCCGTCCACGTCCCCTTCTTACGCCCGGTCTCGGGCTTCCCGATCACCTGACTAAGCACCTGCATCCACCGCTCTTTCTCCTCGCGACTGTCGGCGTAAAAGTCGATTGTCTCGCCGTTCGCGAACCGGATCCGGAAGCCTTCCTCCACGTACTGGTAACCTTCGTCCTCTTCCGCAAACGCGGATTTCCGCCGGCCTTTGCCGGCCTTCGAGGGTGAGGAGGACGCCGTGGGATCAGCAACGAGGGTGGATTTGTCGTCAACGAGGCGCGAAGCTTTGCTCAAATTGATGACGGCACGCTTTTGGTGCGTGTGCTCGTGGTAAGCGGTCAGTTTGGAGTGCTGCAGGCGGAAAAAGCGGCGACGCCAGTGCTGGAATTTGTTTTGTCAGCTTGTGTTCATGATGTGAATGGGAAGCAAAGAGAAACTCACCGTACAATCACCCCCTTGCTGGCTCAAACACCCCTCGTACTCAATCTCCACCACCGCCCCGGCCTTCCCAATCTCCCTGATCGCCGCGGACAAACTCTTCGGCATCGACTCATCCGTGGCGCCCTTGGGCTTGGGCACATACAGCAACTGCACCTCCAACTTCCCGATCACATACGGCGGCTTGCGCACGGGGGCACCGGCATTGTGCGTGCCGCAGCCGCGCTTGCTGCGCACCGAGTTCATCACCACGCCGTCCTGCTCCAGCGCCCATTCATTGTAGCAAGGGACGTCGACCGTCAACGCGCGCCCGAAGCAGTGCTTCTCGTGCGACTTGAGGTTCACATAGGCGCGCGCGAAGGAGCCGTCGGTGGCGTTGACGAGCTCGCGCAGTCGGTCCCATGCGGTGGGGGGGCGGACGGAGGCGCGTTTCCGCTGCGCTTCTTCCTGCCGACGACGTTCTTCCGCCTCGGCGGCTTCCTGTTCCTGCCGTTCACGCTCGGCGCGCTTCTTGGGGCTGGTGAGGAAACGGGAGAAGGCGGTGCTTTTCTGCGGCCTGATGGTTTTGTTCGGACTTGAGGGAGGGGCGAGCACGGGTGCGGGTGGTGGGGCGGGCGCCGGCGGCAGCTTGGTCGTGAGCGTGAGCTGAAACTCCAGGTCGTTCAGCACGACCAACTCAAACTCCTGCCCGATCGGCGCGCTCGTGCCGAGCTCGATGTTCGCGGTCGTCACGCAGTGCAGGCCGTTGTCGAGCGTGAGTTGGAAGTAAATGCGATCGTTCTTCGGCATGGGCAGGGCCAGTTCCTTCACTCCAACGACCTTGACGAACAGCCGACCGCGCTCCACGCCTTCCGCGACCTCGTCTTCGAGACTGTGGGATCCCGCCGCATAGTCCTCATCCACGACCCCCAGCGCGCTCTCTTGCCCAGGCAAGGGCGGCGCCGCTTCCCGAGTGCACGCCGACTTCTGCGCCGAAGCGTTGCGCACGCTCTGCCGCCTCATCTTGCCATTCCACGGCTCCGTCTTCAGGAATTGCTCCGCGCTCGGCTTGCGGGGCGAGCTGTTGGCGCTTCGGGGTGCGCGAGAAGAAGCAGATGGCGACATGGGTGGCTCCATGCGCGCTCTCGCCGACGTCACCGTCTCGTTGCTGTCGCCGGAAAAGTTGCGGTTCGTCGCGACGACGACTTTGGTGTTCTGCCGCATGAGGTAGCTCTTCTGTGAGCGAGGATAAACATTAGCACCAGCACCGCTTCTCGCATGAGGAATGAAAGGGGAGATGGGGGCATAAGTGTCTGCAGATGCGGATGCTGAAGGGGAGTATATATTCATGCCATTCGATCGATATTTCTGCGCAGCAGCATCGAAGCGTGCGAACGAAGCTGCGGGATCAGGCTGCTGTACCTTCTGGTTCTTGATCACTCGATCAAATTCCGACTCCAGACCCAATCCAAGGTCATCCGCGTCGCCAGCGCCGATCTCTGGAATCGAGAGATCGAGTTGCATCTTCCGGCTCTGGTGTCGCTTCTCGGCAGGTTTCTTGTCCTGTTCAACCAAGGAGTCGGTTTTGGATTCGGGACTGTCCTCAGAGTACACCGACCCTTCATCGGCGTCGGGCTCGGCGGTTTGAGCATCCGTGTCGTAGGCGTGTGGGAGTGCAGGAACGGGATGATCAGCGCTGGCCATCCGACGCTGCTCAAGCATGCTCTCGAGATCAGCTCGAGTACCCGACTTCCGCGCCTTCAGTTTGCCACCCGTGCGAATGGTCGCCCTGCGCTCGGGGATGCCGGGACTGTCACGCGGCACCGGGGCTTCCGGTACTTCTTCCATAACTTCTTCAGGCAGCTCTGGGTGAAGCGAACTGACATCGCTCGAGCGGCGAATAACCGACGCTGGCGAGTCAGGTGGCGATATCTCTGGCTCAACAGGGGTCTCTGGCTCCTGGAACTCTACCGGAGGCTGCAATATCGGGGCAGCGGCAGTTATGTCGTGCTCTTTCGTAGCGGGC
>Ga0268244_10000131_pt1 | contig 31379 bp, 20 predicted proteins | sample AgamicMgSfe_FD_200258 | JGI IMG/M metagenome (GOLD analysis project Ga0268244, IMG submission 200258) | Agave microbial communities from Guanajuato, Mexico - Mg.Sf.e (v2) (version 2) | ecosystem: Host-associated > Plants > Phyllosphere > Phylloplane/Leaf | place: Guanajuato, Mexico | collected... | reverse complement strand
TACATTAGTAACATAGAGGCTATGAAACATAAAGGCAACGCGCGCTTTAAGGAGCTCGTCTTATTAGAGGGAAGGCTAGGTCTAAAGGCCCTATTATGCAAGTTGTTACTTAAGTATATAGCGAGCGATTATAGCTTACGCTAGCGCCTATAGTCGCTCTAGTATGGCCTGTTTAGTTACGCCTTCATGAACCTACTATATAATCGACTCCCTAAAGGGCTCAAGGTTAATAGTATATATAGGCATTACAAGCTAATCTAGCGTCAATCTAGCGTCAATCTAGCGTCAGACTAGCGTCAATCTAGCGTCAATCTAGCGTCAATCTAGCGTCAAACAGAGTCAAACAGCGTATAAACCAGTGTGTATATGCAATCAGGTGTTACAAAGTGACAAGACAAAAGCCAAAGAACCAAAATCCATCGAAGTGGCGGAGTGGCACAAACTGAGCTCCGTCCGACGGAGGACGGAAGACGCCTGGCGGCCTAAGGCATTCACAGAGTTGCCTTACGACACATATGTAACTCCTGCCCAAACACGAAGACGCATATGAGATCGTGACACTGGGTGTGCAGGAATATGAAAGCAGGTATCTTGCGAAGATGTCGCGGTGGTGACAGCCACTGACACCGCGAGTATGCTGTCGGCCTTCAGCGCGCAAGCCATCCACGAGTTTAAGCCGCGCGACAAGTCCAAGGTCGAATCACTGCTTGTGTATGGTGATCGTCTGCTCATCGGCCTGAACACGGGCACACTACGCATATACCGGGTCAACGAACACATACCGGTCAGTGAGGCGACCGGCGATGCAGGGGAAGCGGCACCGCCGTCGCCGACCAAGCCCAGGGCAGTAGAGCTCTTGCGGGAGGAAGAGAAGTTCAGCAAGAGACCCGTTCAGCAATTGGCGATAGTCAAAGAAGCGAATCTGCTGGTCAGCTTGAGTGATGGGTATATATCGCTGCACGATCTGCAGACATATCAGCTCGTCGAGCGTATCGAACAGACCAAAGGCGCAACCTGCTTTACCGTGTCGAGCAACGTCGTGAAGGATGCTGAAACAGGCGTCCCTTCGCTCGTGAGTCGGCTAGCGGTAGGTACCAAGCGGAGGCTCATATGCTGGACATGGCGAGACATGGAAATGGAGGCCGACATTGCGGAAGTCAGCTTGGAGGCGAGTGTCAAAAGTTTGACGTGGGCGAACGGTGCGCGGATAGTCGTGGGCATGGATCCCGGGTTCAGTATCGTCGACGTCGAAACTCAAGAGATCACGCCTATCAGCAAGCCCGTCTCGAAGACCGCGACAGATCAGAACTCCGGCGAGCTGGCTGGCGTAAGATTCGGTGCTGTGAGCAGCAGTGGGATGGGCTACATGGGCATGAGTAGTTGGGTGCCAAAGCCCATGGCCACTGGGCTGTCCGACGGCCACGTGCTGGTAGCGAAGGACGTGAACACCCTGTTTACGGACGTCAACGGCAAGGCTCTTGAGAGGCGGCAGATCCCTTGGCCCGTTGCGCCGGAAGCGGTTGGGTACAGCTATCCGTATCTACTTGCGCTCCTCCCTCCCGAGAAGGGCACGTTGCAGATCCGCAACCCGGATACTCTGTCATTGCTCCAATCCATCAGCGTGCCGAGCGCCAACATCATGCATGTCCCACAGCCCAACATCAGTCTGGCGCACGCTGGAAAGGGCTTCCTGGTCGCGTCCGACCGAGTGGTCTGGCGCATGAATGCTTTGCCGTATGATGCTCAGCTGCAGGAGCTCGTCGATAAGCAACGCTTCGATGAAGCCGTCAGTCTACTCAATTTGCTCGAGGATACCTTACTCGATGACAAACTCGGTCGTATCAGGGAGATTAAGGTCCAGAAAGCTATCTCGCTCTTTCAGCAGCAGAAGTACAGACCAGCACTCGATCTATTCACCGATGCTGAAGCACCCCCTGAGCGTGTCATTGCGCTCTATCCTAAAGAAATCGCTGGAGAGCTTTCAAGTGTACCCGAGAGCACTGACCAGAGCGAGGTCGAGACAACGGCGGAGGATGGCGAGAACAGCAAACCAGACGAAGCTGCATCGAAAGAGCCTCCGGCAAACCAATCAAAAGGTATGCTTAGCAAATTCAAAAGTAGCCATGCGCGAAAAGACTCGGATGTACCTTCGATCAAGTCGTCTCCAAGGACCGACAGTGACAATATGAGCATTCGGCCGTCCAAGGGCCCTGCCGCAAAGCCCGCCGCTGACAAGCCGCTCGAGGGCGATGACTTAAAATTTGCAGTCCGATGCCTTTGCTCCTACCTTGCGCAAGCCAGAGTGCAAATCCAAAAGCATCTCAACACGGACGGCACGCTGAAGGAGAACCCTCCAGCCCTGGATCCTGAGACTCGAAGACCTGCGTTTGCAAACTTGCTCCCTTCGTCGACGTTTCATGGTAATCACGGGGATCAGGACATCGAGTGGCAATCCGAGCTGATCAGTACTGCGCAGCTGGTAGATACAACACTGTTCCGTGCTTATATGCTCGCCTTGCCGTCGTTGGCAGGTCCCCTCTTCAGGCTGGATAACTTCTGCCATCCGGTAGTCGTGCAGGCCTCATTGTACGAGAACGACAGGTACGGCGACCTGATAGATTTCTTGCACGGCAAGAAACTTCATCGACAGGCGTTGGAGATGCTCAACAAGTTCGGCAAAGACGAGGCGGACGCTGAAGTCCCCGAGGGCATGCGTGGTCCGAAACGCACGGTAGCGTACCTCAAGCAGCTACCGCCCGAACTCATCGACATCATACTCGAATTCGTGAAATGGCCCATGCAGAGCGAGCCCAAAACGGGCATGGAGGTCTTCCTCGCGGACACCGAGAACGCCGAGCATCTCCCACGGGACAAGGTGCTACGCTTTCTGGGTGACTTCAACGGTCGTTTCGAGGTGCAATACTTGGAGCACATCATCTTCGAACTTGGAGATCAGGACTCCAGCTTCCACCAGCAGCTCCTGCATCGTTACGTCGACGACCTCAAGCGCTCTGACCTCGAACCCGACCAAAAGGAGCAAGAGAAGACGAAGCTCGAGGCCTTTCTGCGCAAGAGCAAAGTCTACAACCAGGTTCAAACATGGAGGGAGCTCCCCGACAGCAACCCGCTGTTCTACGAAAGCCGTGCGCTCGTGTGCTCGGCCATGGGCAACCACAAACAAGCCCTCGCCATCTACGTCTTCAAGATCAACGACTACGACAAAGCGGAAGACTACTGCAACAGGATCTACCTCGTCGAGCAGACCGGCGATCAGCAAGCGTGTCTGCTCAACGCGACAAGCACGCACGAGAAACCGCACCGACCGTTCGAGCCCGAGGACACGCCCAACAAGCCCAACATCTTCGCCATCCTGCTGGGCCTCTACCTCCGCCCACCCAGCGCTGAGGCAAAGCGCTGGCCGCAGGCTTTGGACCTGCTGAGCCGACACGGGGCCCGACTACCCGCGAGCAGCACGCTGGACCTCATGCCCGACGATCTCGCCGTGAGGGAATTGCAGGACTACTTCCGGGGCCGCATCCGGAACGCCACGTCCATCTTACGCAAAGAGAACGTCATCCAGTCGTTAGAGAGCGTGCGACGGGTCAACGCGGAGCGTGTACTCCTCCTCGGGCCCGACAAGGCTCAGGTGGACGGGAAGCCGCACGGTCGCAACAGGAGAGTCAGGATTACGGAGGAGGACCACTGTGCGGTTTGTCACAAGCGGTTCGGCGCGAGTGCTGTCCGTGTGTACCCGGACAACGAGGTCGTGCATTATGGCTGTGTCAATCGAAGGCCGAACGACGGTGGCGTGCAGAAACCCAGTAGCAGAGGCCGGGGTTGGTAGACTGGACACATGCATTTGGGGAACTTCTTCGTAAATTACATCTAATGTGTGTAAACTCATTTGCACTCACGAAGTCTGACACCCACTCACGGGCACAAAGTTGTCTGTTCATCTCATTTCTGAGCCTGCGCCAGTCGTGCGCTCGCTGGAAGCCAACCCAGTCCATCAGCAATGCCAGACCCGCCATCACCGGCTTCGACCATAAGTCATATCCGTTGTGATCACGGGTCACCACTTTCGTGGTGGAAGTAGAGCCTGGTGTCTGGTAGATAGACTCACTCTCGAAGCCTTTGAGCAAATCTGGGAGTCTTTGACGTTCACAACGCTGCCTCCTTCACAGCCCATACAAGCCATCGTGCTCTTGTATCTCACTTGACACGGCTGGCTGTAGAACGCCAGACTCAGAAATCCGTAGAAAAGGCAACCCAAAAAGGGGTGCTTACGTGATTGGTACGCTTGATGTAGCGTGATCAAGGGTCGCTTTCCACTGGCGACTGTGCGCTTGCAACATGCACTCGATGATGCCGTCGCCGCTCACGACGGCGCGTCAGCTGCACGATGAACTAGAATCCATGAACCTCAGCGATCCCGAAACGCATTCTGCGACGCGAACGCCGCAAAGTCCACGCCGCTACTGCCTGCCTGGATGGAAGAGGTGCTGTGACCAACCCCCAAGGGATCACCCTCGTCTACAGAATCTGCCGGCTGGTGATGCTGCTCGTTCGAGTCACTCGTGAGGGCGCCAACCGATGGTGGCGACGAGCCTGAGTACTTCGCCAGTATGTCTAAGTCAGTGAGCTGTTGTGCGAGGAGCGGTCTCTGCGCAGGGGCCGGCGTAGATGGAAGAGTATCGGGCGTGCTTGCCTGCATGCCCAAATTAGGCACGCCTGACGTCAAACGGTCGTCCATCTTGCTTAACGCTGGAGCGCTTTTAGCCTCTTTCAGTGTGCCGTTGGTCTCGGGCAGAGCATTGGTCCGCTGGGTGCTATAGGCGACTTTATCATCCATAGAGGCCCCGGCACGCTGCGTGGAGAAAGAGGGCGGATCGGAAGGCCCCAAAGCTCGAGGTACATTCATCTCCTCTTCGCGGCGCCCGAAAAGCTTGCTCCACCATCGAACCTCGACCTGCTGATCGCCACCGCGCTTTGGCAGCAGTAGTGCCTCCTCTGGCTTCGCGACGTATTCAGTGCTCACGAACTGCAGCTTGCGAGCCAAGAAGTGCTGCCAGACGGAGGGCACATTCGGATGCGTGACCCGCTCGTTCTCGCAGTTGAACAAGAACTCGCCGTACTGCCCGGAATATGTCTGATAGAGCAGCCTCAGCAGGAATCGTTCGTTGAACTCGAACGCGTTCGGATACTGGCGCTGCATCTGATAAACGGCGTCCAAGAACTGGTGAAATATCGGCGCGATTTCCTTCTCCTTAGTCTTGTGTTCTTTGTCTTCCTTGCCGGTGGGATGAGGCGAAGAGTGGATGATCGGATTGGGTGGTGGCGTTGATGGTCGAGAGTTCGAATCGGCCATGCTGCCTGGGCTGCTGTGTTGCTGACGAAACAGAGTACCACGATTCTTCTCGAACCAGTTCCGTGCGCCGGTCAATGCCTTCGACCCGAGGGCGTTCAAACTGCCTGCGTCGGAACCGATGTTGTCACGGGCTCGTGATGGCGCTATCCGCTCGTTCTCGATCTCAAACCACTTCTCACTCCCCTGAATGCCATTGCGGTCTCTGAATTTATGTCCAAAAGACAGGAAGTCCTTCTGTATCAGAGTGATGAAGCCGTCAAGCGTCCGATAATACGGGTCGAGCATGAGCTGCGCAAGTGCCGACACCTGCGAAGTGCGATCCCAGCCATCGGAACAATGGATAAGCACATGACTGCCGGCAAGTCCGACCACTCGCGCGACTAATGCCGAGCCTTCGAGCAAGCCAGCGATATGACCGAGCCACCCAGACTTGCGCAACGCGTCCTGGTCCGGTGCTAGACGGACATAATCCGAGTTGGCCATGCTGTCGATGATCTTTTCGAGGGAGGACCGCATAACGTGGATGTTCTGTATGTTTAAGAAGATTCTTTCGGTTGGTGTGTCGTTTGCGCTCATGTAGTGGGAAACGTCCTCGATGCCACCACCAGTGGCTTTGTTCGCAAGAGCATTGATCTTTGGACGAGCATCGACGATTAGGTTTCGCCTGGTGCTTCCATAAACCTTTCTGGGGAACTCTGCAATTGCATCACCATCTTTTTGCTCATGAGTTGCATCGCTATGGCTGATTTGAAGGCCCGAAACGTCCAAATCGTGGGTCGCTGAGCCCGAGGCGACTGATTCAAGGGTGGTCGTGGAAGGCGATGTGAGCGACGGCAGATGGACAGGCGAGTCCTCAGGTGAGCCCGACGGTGGAGTGTGACTTGAGAAGATGGCGGAGACCAACCGCTCGTCCTGCGGGTTCCTCTTGCCTTGCACGCCCACCAACGGCTGCGACGACCGGGTTATACTGCCACCATTGAAGTGTAGGTAAGCCAGCGTGGGTATTCGTGATCGTGACCGGAAAGCGCCGCCATACTTCAGCATATTGTCGCTCACGGCGCGGGGGACCGCGAGTAGGCTCGGGTACGTGACAGAGAATGAATAATCTCGATTGATATCTGTGACACGCCACGCTGCACCAGGACCTTCGGTCGCCTTCTCGCTAATTCCCATACGAGCAAATTCTTTCCGCGCATCGTATACCGGAGTTGTAACGGCTACTTCTTCTGGAGGAGGGTGATAGTGAAACGCGAGCATGCTCTCGATGTTCTCCAGGCAACACCTTGCCCGGAGCGCGAAGAAGACCTGCCTCGCAGTCTCATCCGGGGATTTGCCTGCTGTGAACCCATGAAAGTGGAACGCCATCATCTGGAAGTCCCGGCACCGTAAGCGTATGGCGGTTGGTCGCACGCTGTCCTTGAAGTTGACCTCGCCTATTCCCGCAACTGGTGACGCAGGGCGCCGCGGTGAAGAGTACGGCGCGAGACGTGCAGAGTCTGTAGATGGCCTCTCGTATCCTGTTCCGTAGGTTGGTGGAAAGAGTTCTTCTGCATCCGGAGCTCGATCGGAGCGTTGCTCGGACGTCTGGCTGCCAACTGGTCTATTCTGCGCATGGCTCGGTCTCAACACGCAACGGTTGATCATAGGATACGGCACCCATAGGACCTTTTGCTTCGTTGTTGCCTTTTTGGACTTCGAGGCGCCGTCTGAGGTAGCGGCGGCCTGCGCATTTGCAAAAGCCTGGCTGAGCGTAGAACTACTTGCGAGCGATGATGGCGCGGTGTCCGCTGAGAGCGCTCGCCGCTCACGTTCGTTTGACAAGTCCTCGTCCTGGGTTTTGGGGGTTGGAACATAGCTGAACGTTAGGTGATGTCCAGTCAGAGATAGAGTTCCGCAATGCTCCTCCCCACTGCGATGCCAAGTAACATCGTGGACGTGAATGTCGTCGTTGGTCCTCGGCTGCTCGACCATGTTACGGTTGTTCGTCTTCGTCAGGTCTTTGGTGGCGATGGCATCTCAAACTTCGTCACGACAGACGCCTATGGATTGGTGTCGCAGGCAAAGGTCGTGACTATAAACTCTGCTTTGCAAGTCGTCCACGACGTGCCATGAGAATTATGTTTATTGCTTTTTGAAACTCCAGGGCCGGCAGGTTGACGTAGAAGGTGAGAAATCGCAATGAGGTGGACCGTGCGTCGGAGGCGTGGCGGCTGCCGAAGGCATATCTCACAACATCAACTCACCTCGCTCAGCAATGCTACGATGATCAAGCACACCTCGCGATATCGACGTGCTGTGCGCATCAATTTCCCGGATCTTCTTTCTACCTGTGATGAATTGCTACACAGTCGAATGTTTTCACGTCACCAGTGGGGAAATCAAGAGCAGTGCAATGGTACATATATCTACACACACTCTCTCTGAATCACATCGAATCTTCCGTGTAACCACAGCAAGGCCCGGCCTGCACTCCGGTCCTCCCCGGGCCATAGGAAGACCCTCGCGATATTGGCAATCTGACGCAGCATGGCATATCAACACAAACCGGCCCATCCCAAACTCCGCGCTCATGCAGTGCCTTGCGTGGTGGACCATATGTCCGGTGCACGCTGCTGCCCGTTCCCAATGCAATGCAATGACCCGCTCTAACGCCAGCTCCCTTATGCTACATGATTAAGCAAAGCCGAAGTAATCGCCTCCGGCGGTGATGGAAGTGTACAGTTGTTGTCGGAGGTGATCATAGCTCTCGTACTCCGGTAGGTCAAGTTCTGCAGCGGTCTGTCAGCACACGTCAAATGACCCGAGTGTAAGTAATCAACTTACGGTTGAAACAAGTATGACTTGTCGGCAGCTTCTCCTTACTGCTGTAGTCTCGATGGATATTGAACTTGGCGAACCCATTCATGCCTTCCAGCTCCTTGAAGCCATTGAGCGGCACCTTGCTGGTGCCGGTGACGAATTGCAGTAGCTTCGCCTTCTCTTCCTTGTCGAAGCTGCGGACGGCCCGCCAGAACCACTGAATTTGCGGCGAGGTGGACTGGTAGTTGTGGTATTCGGAGTTGTTCTTCCAGTCGTCAACGTCAATCTCGGGAAGGCCCGAGATGAGCAGCTCAAGCTCTTGCTCGTTGAAGATCGAGATCAGCTCCTGCGGAATGATCTCGTGGAAACCTTGCAAGAAATCCTCGAGTTGCTTCTCGACCGACTTGATCAAGCGGTGCTCGACCACGAGTTGGACATACTTCTGCTTGTTGTCTTCCGTGACTGGGATGTTCCGACCGTTCTCGATGAGATCTACAGTCTCGGTCACACCGAAACGGTCGAGGTCCACGGAGAACGTCTCGAAGGTAACGTCGGTGATATCGTTGTGGAGGATCCAGTCCAGGGATTTGTAATAATCGAGGTCAAGGCTCTCCATGTCCTTGAAGGCAACGGACTTGCCAAGGATGCGGCGATAGACGGCTCGGCTGAAATGGCAATCCAGGACGCGGCCTTCGTACAGGGCCTTGCCAATGATGCGTCCGATGAACTTGAAGAACATCAAGTGCTCGGTGTTGATTTCGCTGAGCGGGTTCGGATGGAAAGTTGTGCGGTCGGATGCGACCGGGTTGAAGAGGGCGTAATCAGGGTTGAACATCTGACGCGCCATGGCAGCAAACCACTCACGAGACACACCACCGGCATCAATGCCCTCTTCACCATGGAAACGGACGTTGAGCTTGCCATGCTTGACCTCGTCGCCCGATTTGTAGTACAGGGACTTGAAGGAGTCAAGGAAGACTTGGTCACGCCGCACGCTGAGCTGGAGCGCAGGGTGGGGGGCGCGAACTTCGCCACGGTTGTGGAGCTTGCGACTGAAGAACGTACGCTTGTTGTCGAATTCGAGCACTTTCGAGTTCTTCGCGAGGACGGACAGGTTGCCGCTCATGAGCTTCGGGTTGTTGCGGATAAGCTCATTCAGGATCTTGCGATTCTCCTCGGTGAAGCGGAAAAACAGTCCTTCCATGCGTGACTCCGGCACGGGCGATGTGATCCCGGTGTCCACGGGCGTGGCAGCAGGGTAGTCCTTGACAGTGCTGTTGCGGCAGACGACCATGAGCGACTCAATCAGTGGCAGCAGGATGGTGGCCACATTCATCATGTTGCCTCTACGACGGATGGCGGCGAGACAGGCGGTGAGGTTGTCCCAGAGACTCTCGAAAGTCTCGCTCTCGTATAGTAGCGCAAGCACATCACCCTTCAGTTTCGGATCAGCCGAAGACAAAGCAGCGGGGCTACGCTTCGGATCGAAGAGATGGTCAAGCGCCAGAAGCACACGCAACAGCTTGCGTTGCTTAGACCCAGCGGATGAGAAGTTGGCAAGAGCCAATCCTTGAAGGTCATTACTGGTTGGTGCGGAGCTGATCTGCTTCGCAAGGTCCTGCAAATCGGCGAGCACAGTCTGCCCAAGCTCTTGAGCCTGGCGTACCAACTCCTTGCCAAAGACTTCTTTGGCGCCTGGAATGGCAGACAGATTCTTAATGATGTCGCAGGTGTCGCTGAAGGTCTTGCTCGGACATTCGCGGGCGGCAAGGATATTGACCACGAGACGGATGTTCTCCTCCGGTACCTCAGGTGGTGTAGGCATTCGATGCTTCTTGTCTTCGGCTTTCGCGACTTCCTTGTTCGACTCGTCCTCCTGTTTATGCTCCAAAGACTCTTGCTGTGGCGTTGCTGGCGTAGGGTCATCGGCACCCGAAGTCCCCACCATTGCGACATCTGCGTTACTGGCGCGATCTTGCTCCCCGGAAGGCTTGTCGGCGTCCGTCGTCGCCGAGCTCTGAGCTTCTTTGGCACGACGGAGGAGCATCGTCAACGGGTGCGTGACCCGGCTGAGTAGAGCAGCTAGAGTCTCCATAACCCCGGTGTTCTCTGTGATCAATTTGCGATCAAGCAGCACAAGAAGAGCATTCAGTGGATACTTCGCAGCCTTGCTCTCCTTGCCTTTGCCCTTCTTCGCAGTCTTGGCTTTCTGCCCGATGGTGCCTAGCTCGTGCTCGGTAAGGAAGAACGTCGGCACCTTCTGGTTGTCAGCAGACAGTGCACTTAGGGTTGACAAGCACTCTTGAACGATGTTCAGCGGAGAAAGGTCGGACATGGGCACGGGGTTGAGTCCAGTAGGCGTGCGCTTGAGTGGCTGAGGCGTCTTCTGTCCGGCGGGTTGCTTCGCCCTGAGCGAAAGCTGCGCAAAACTACGCTCGACCGCAGCCATGTCTGCAGTCCCATCTTGAAGGATGGTCAAAAGGTTACTGATGACGTCGGCGCGGTTCTGGATGTTCTTGCAGACATCCGACAAGACGCTGTGGAGGTTCGCCTTGGCCTTGATGGGCAGCGAGACGAACATGAGTCTCAGCAGTGTCGCAACGCCGGCTTTGTCGAGCATCTGAATGACGGGTCGACGCTGTCGAGTGGCTTCAGGCGCCGCGGCATCTCCACGTTGCCCGGCCGCATTCGCGACTCGAACGTTGTTTGCTTCGGCGACACGCCGAATGCCACCGACACCAACACCAGCAGCACGTGGGAGACGATCACTCAGCGCACGGGCCTCGGCTTGCAGGTCTTCCGGAAGTGCTGCCAGTGTGTTTTCATCGGCACCCATCAGGACTTCTTGACGCAGGACCGGGTCGAGCATAGCAATGAAGTCGGCATTGTTCATGTCCTCGGATTGCGCAGGCTGCGCGGCCCCTTCCTGAGCGGCACGGCGCCGAGCCTCATCACGCTCGCGATGGCGCCGCTCTTGTGCCTCTTGACGAAGAAGCTCCTGCTGAATATCGCGCGGCAAAGCCTCCAGGAACTCTCGGCTGATTTCGCTCGGGGCCTCTCCGGCTTGGGCTGCTGCAGTGCGTTGCACTTGGAATTGCGACATGATGGCCTCCTCGCGGAACTCTTCGGGCAGACCTTCCAGATAGCTGCGATCGATACCGAGGGCTGTGATGTCGAGCTCTCGCCCGCGAATCATGATACTGACGCGCTCAGCGGGCTCTTCTGGCTGTGGCGGCTCGGTCGAGGCCTCTTCGGCCGGAAGGTCCTGTTGCGACTGCTCGACGCCCTGCATGCCAGCGCTTTCAACGCCAGCTGATTCCACGGCATCTTGTTCACGGCGGGCAGCTTCCTCGCGCTCTTGAGCCTCGCGCTCTTCACGCTCCTTCTTCTCACGTGCCTCACGCTCGGCCTTCTCGGCTTCGACCTTCTGCCTCTCCTCCTCGCGAGCCTTCTCTTCCTCTTCCCTACGCTTCTTCTCGGCTTTATCGTGCTGATTCTTCGCAAGGATCGCGGGCGGTACCAGCACGCTCAGCAGGGCGTTGATAATGCGTGTGGCTTTGTCGTGATGCTTGCCACCAAAGAGCATGCGGGCCTCCTCCTGCCAGCGCACCATCGTCGGCGTGAGGTGGAACTCCACAGCCTGCGCTTCGTCGTTAGTCGCGTGCGGTCTACCGTCGATTGCTCGACCGGCGTAGCCGAAGTCGGCGGGAAAGCGTGGAAACATCTGGTCACGCCACGGGCGGGTGGGATCCCAGTCGATCATTGCGCCACTAGGTCTGCCACCTGGGAGTTGGAAGATCTGTGGTATTCCTGCGCCAAATCGGTCCATGCCGCCAACGCTGACATTGATGTGACCAGGCCCGCCGGCAGCCACAAGATCCTGCATGAAGCCGAGTGGATTGACGGGCGGAGCGCCAGAACGTCGTGCGAGACGCGAGAATGGAGAAACGACAACGCCTTCGCGGTCGCGGTGATCGTTTCTGCCACCTTCACGCTGAAGAAGAGGGTTAGTGCCGTCGTCTTCACCACGGCCGGTGACTGGTGGGCGATGGGATCGGAAGGCGGTGGCTGCGATCATCAGTGAGTGCATGTTTGCCTCATGCCTTAATAACGCACGTCTGAAAGTACTATTGCCGCCAATCATCCCGATGATCTCGTTAATACCGCGCGGATGGTGGTGGTGGTGGTGAGGTTGATGATGATCGCGTATGAGTACTGGAAGTGGCGGCGCATCCAAACCATACCCCATGTCCTGGTCCTGGTCGTCATCTGCACCAATGTTAAAGCTCTGAAGTCTGTCAAAGGAGTGGCGGGGATTTCGCAACAAACCTTCGAGCTCTGGCTCGTAGACCACATCGTTTTCGTAATCCGCTTCTTCGTCCCCTTCATCTACACAATGTTAGTCAGGGTTTGGGCAATGATCAACCAGTCATCAGGCTTACCGTCTTCTTCGTCCGGAGCCATCTCATCCTCAAAGAATACGTCCTCCCCGTCGTCCATGTGGACGCCCATGCCATCCTCCGGCCCACCGTCGTATTGCTCGTCGGCGCCGATGACGTGAGCAATGTGCTCAAGAGGTCCACCATGCGGCGAGCCGCCATCTTCGCCCTGATCATCGAAATCAATACCGCCCTCGTCTTCCCAATTCCCCTCCTCATCGCCCATGAGACTGGCGTTCTCATCATCGCCGGTGATCTCGTCCATATGGTCAGCAAACTCCAAGTCCTCGTCACCATCATCGTCATCTTCATCGTCGTCGTCGTCTTCATCTTCCTCATCGTCCTCGTCGTCATCATCCTCGTCATCACCCATGACAATCTCGACGTCCATGTCCATATCACCATGCACGCCTTCCACTTGGCCCATACCCTCGATCTCCTCATCCTCGTCGCTCACGACATCGCCATGCTCCGCCATCTCTTCCTCGTACTCCATTTCCTCTTCATAGCCGTCATCGTACATATCTTCATCGTCGCCCTCGTCTTCGCTGCCAGACCCATCTTCGTCGTCGTGTGCAGCGCCGGACTCAAGCATTCCGAGCGTCGTGTTACGCAGCAGATCAGGCGTGTTCTCGCGCTCTTCATCCTCGTCACCGGAGACAGAGGTTGCCGAAGATATCTCTTCCTCCTCGGTGCTGGCACCAGGCGCGCTTGACGACATGTCTGACGTTTCGCTGAGAGTGACACCAAGGCTGGCCAAGTGCTTGAGCGGACCGAGGATATACTTGACTGCACGCTTGGCATTGGGAAAGTTGAGATCGACCTCCGCAATGGCAGAGGTGAGAGCGGCGATGAAGTTCTTCTCGTACATGAGTCTGCCGAACTGCTGGGACGAGCTATTGTCTGGTGTGCTGGTACCAGCCCGATCAGCCTTACTGTTGAGCATGCGGTTGAAGAGTTCACTCAGATTGAGTAGTCTCGAGTAGCGTTGATCGAGAGGCTCAGTCGACACCGTGGCCTCCTTGAAAGAGCGGAGAGCATGCTCTAGCACAAAGCGGCGCACGAACGTCAGGTCCGAGTCCTCTTCGGAAGACGGCTCTTCTCTCCGCGACGCCCTGAGGCTCTTCTCATTAGTCTTCGCGCACAGCGACACGACAACTGTGGTCGCCCAACTTGACGTCGAAGCCTTTTTGCGGTGAGCAATATCGTCCTTGTGCTCGAGCGTGCCGATAGGGATGAGCACGTTCAAAAGATAGTTGAGGGTGCCTGCTCGAGGTTTCGAGGGCGTCGCAGGTTGTGTCTCCGGCTTGCGCGAAAAGTTGATGAACTCGACTTTGGTGCGGTTGTAGCAGGAAAGCAGCTCTGCAAGGCACTGTAGGATGAAGCAGCGGTAGATGTACATGGAATGCTCCTCCGGTTTGAAAGCAACCTTATCCGTCTTGTTCGCGTTTGCCGAAGCTGGTGGCGCGGGGGTCACGCGGTCTGGAGCGGGAGTCGATGTACCTTCGTCCGTCATCTCGACATCGCTCGACGACGGGTCGTTTGCCTCTTCAGCAGAGGGTTGGGACTCTTTGCTCGGCACAGTCGAGCTGTCCTCCACGTCTTTATAATTGGACAACTCTCTGAGCAAGAAAGTCATAACGCCGTCCGCGCCCTCAGCTACAGGGGGCTTGACTTCCGCTGGCTTATGCCCGTCTTTGCTGCCCGCTTCCACGCTCGGCTGCGCGTTGGATTCTGCTTCGGCCTGGCCATCATTCTGGGCCGATGTCGTGGACGACTTGTCCTTCTTCAAAGCGAGACCCTGGGCGTTCCTTGGGCGGCCGTCGTATCGCACGACCTCTAGCATATCTTTTGTGACGTCGACAAAGAGCCGCGGATCGCGCAGCACCAGATGGTACAGATTGCGAGTATAGATCGTCGTGTCCATAGCACGTGACGACCGATGGACTTCGAAAGCCGCGCGGATCTCGGTCTGCATGATTTGGCGCACCATCGGCTCATCTTCAACCATGTGACGAAGAATGAGCATGAAAGCACTTCGCATCTTGTCATCCACGGCGCCCGCAAGCTGACGCATCATCAAAAACAGACGGGACATGGTTTGCTTCTCGCTCAACCGCAATGCAAGCTCGCGGCTACGCGTAAGTGTCACCAGTACGCGTGATATAGACAGTGCCAGCGAAGCATTCTTGCCAATCTTTGGTAGGATGTCGACCATTGCGGTAAAGAGCTGTGATCGTACGTCTGCCGGGACTGCAGGCTCGTTGATCTCGGGGACAGGCATCGGCTTTAATGGGTCGTCCTGAGGTGGCGGCTCCCATTTGATTTCTGGTGGCTGCTCATCTTCAGCCAGCACACGCTCGATGATCAGCAGAACCATCTCCATCCATGGTGCGTCTTCGGTCTTTTGATCGGGGCTAAGCTCTACCCATGCAACGAGGTTGTCAAAGTACGCCTTCAGCTCATCGAGAGTGGAGTCGAAGAAATCGCGGTCTTGCAAGATTAAAGCGACGAGGTGGGCGTAAGCTGATATCTTGACGCCCACTTCCTCACTCGGCACACCCTCCTGCACCTGTAAAGACAGTAGCGAAGACACGAGTGTCCTGCCGATGTCCGCACGCGAATTCGCGCCTTCGCCGCTCTTGGCCACGGCGGCCTGGATCAAATCCGCGAGCTCAAAAGTCGTGCCTGGCACGGCACTCAGTACCTCCAAGCAACGATTAATCAGAGCATCGCGCAGCTTAGTTCTTTGCTCATCAAGGTCTTCCACGGTCGTGAATGGCAGCTTTGTGTCTTCGGATGGCACTGCAGCAGAACGAGGCGCAGGAAACCGGTTGGGGTTGTTAAGCGCAACCTGTCCCATTACATTACCAACCATAGCCATGAGATCCTGGTCCCGGATGGTTGTTGGAAGATCTTCAAGTAACCCTGAACCATCGTCATCGTTGGGGCTGAGGTCGCTCTCAGATATCGGAACGTCAGAGGCGCTTGCGCTCGGTTCCACCGTGTCGGCCGTGGACTGAGCCGACTCGTTGTCTTCCGCATCAGTCATCTCGACGGAACGCTGCCTCTGCAAGCCATGCGACGACCCCGAGGTATTTTGTGTGGAGTCACCGGCGGCAGTGGCAGCAATGTCATCAGGAATCGGAAATGATGGATAGCGAGCACGCGTGTTGGCATACTCTCGAGAATTGGCCTGGTGATTGTTGCAGCGGTAGAGAGCCTCTCGCGCCAGACTAGTCTCAATTCCACTTTCCGTCAAAGCCGAGAGACCGTTGGTGTTTGTGAGCGCAAACTTCAGCTTGTGGACTTGCACGCGACGGCTAGCGTTATCGCTCCGCGTGAGTGCACGCTCCTCACCCTCGCCTTTCAGGATCACTTGCAGAATCTGGATGATCTGCTTGACGTGCTGGTCGCCAACCTTCTCAATGGCGGCTGAGTTCCAGAGGCGGCTCACTGCGGGCAGCACGGCCGCCCGAATCTCAACGACGAACTGTCCGGGCACGAAGTAGTCCCCTGCCCGATGCTCCCGATTGGAGATGAGGTTAGATTGATAGGACTCTGTGATTGTCTTTGATCGCACAACGCTGCTGTAAAAATCGAGGATCCATTTAAGGCCATTACGTGCGGCCTCCACTCTACCGTCCTCCTTCGAGGGGTGCTCCGACAGCACCTCTCCAAACCTGGCCAGATGCCCGTTCACTTTTTCGAAGCCCCCCTTAAGGTAGAATTTGATGAGGACGAGGGTGAGTGCTTCTTTGGGTCCGCTTCCGTCCATGGAGAACGGGATCTTGAGCATTGACTTGTTGAGTTCGTGCAGATTGATAGAAATGTACTTGAGCTCCGTCGCCTCGTCCACCTCTCCAAACTTACGGTGATCGAGTTCCCATAACAAGGTTTGGGCAAGGTGCTCGGCGACGATGGATGCGTGCTGCTTCAAGGCGACATCCTGCGTCCGCTTGGGAAACAGGCTTTGACCGATTGAGTGGAAGAACTCCCCGATGGTTTGCGGCACTTGAGTGAGCACAAAGCGGATTGCCTTGGCGTTCTTCATGGCATATTGCTCATCGCTAAGCTCTGCGGGCGTGCTCGTGCCCTTCATTGTCTGGCTTCCTGCAGACTCCTCTGCAGATCTACTCTCGGCAGCGAGTACGACACGGCCGTTCACGTCAATGCGTCTCATCATATATGGCTTCGGGTCCGTTTTTTCCTTGAACTCCGGCGACACCTGTTTCTGCAAGGCCAGGCTTTCCCACAAGCATGCAGCATGCAGCTTGCTTAGCTCATCAATCAGTTGGATGTATACGTCAGTGAAGTTGAGACTTGTGAAGAGCAGGTTCGTCTGGCTACTGTGGCGGCTGGTATACTGCGGCGGCGCGAAAGCGTTACCAAGGATGCTGACAAGAGTGCAAGTCTTCAGGAGCTCCTTCAGGACGGTAGTACCATCGAGGCCGTGCGGGAAGTGATCCTCTCCATCCACGTCCGCCACTGGGTTGATGTACTTTACCCACACACCCTCAGGGCGATTGGCATCGATGATCGGCTTGACGCCCATGAGCGCATTCTGGGTGCGGCGAATGATGCTCGGTAATACCAAATGTGCCTTTGAATCGCACATCGTCTTCAGGACCTTACTGAATCTGGCGTGTATTTGGAAGGCGGAAATGTCATATGGATGGCTGGGCGACGTGATAAGGTCGAGAACGTGCTCCGCCCCACCCATTTCGCAAAAGTACGCGGTCATGCCGCTATTGTGGAAGAAGCCATGCAAGAATTTGATGCAAACGCTGATGTAGGGTAGAGCCGAAGCACGCTCTGTGACGCCATCCTTGACGTCTTGAGCTCTGAGCTCGGCGGTGTCGGGATGAGGTCTAAAGTCGCCGCCGCTCTCCCGCACCTCGTTGCAATACCGAGAAGAAGGACTCGACATCGCCGCGACTCCTCCGGCGACGTAGCGCGTGCCATCAATAGGGCTCTTCAACCAAAGCTTGGCGCCAACGGACTCGTACGAGGCAATGTTATCGCAGAGTGAGGCGACACGTTCCACCATGGCAATGACGGACATCATGATCTGTTCCTTGAGCGGAGGATGATGGCGTGACAGTTCATCAAATTGGTGGCCAATGCTCTCAGCTGCATTGTTCTCGTCTTCGAGAACCTTCACGTGACTTGGCGAGACGAAGATGTCGAAGAACTTGACGAGAGCTTTGGAGGCTTGGAAGAGCTTCATTCCGTTGTCGTTGAGACAGATTGCGCCAAACGCGCTCGGAATGTCCTGCATTGTCTCGCTGACGGGCAAGATGCCTGGCACTGATGGGTATTGGGGCTCACCTTCTTCAAAAGGCACGTTTCCCGGCATGTCCGCCTTGGTGACGACGAAGCTGTCGTCCTCGGATGACACATCCGGCAGAGGTTGCTGAGTGATGGACTCCAGCAGGCTCTTGGTCAAGCCGGCCTCACCAATCACTTGGTAGCTTGTGGGCTCATTGTGGATGAAGCTGCTCAAGATGTTGACCGCACTGCTCCACACGTTTGAGCCGAATATCGCAGCATGCTCTATCACCTTCTTCAAGGCGCCAAGGATTTGCGGAGTATCAATGAAGTTCCTCAACAGACGGTCATGAGTGCCGGCGTTATGCTCATACATGTGTACCGTGAACTTGAAAAGTTGGCGCAAAGTCGACTGCTGGTAGAATGGAATTCTGTAGTCCACGACCCTCGACCTATAGCGTTCGGGCAGCCCGTTGTCACTATTCACTGCTTCCAGCGCGCTGTCAACTTGGTGTTGTGTAAGGCTTGCTAGCACGTCCAAACCCTTGAGGTTGGCAAGCGTCTGGAAAGCAGTCGGGATGTTGTGTACGAAGCTTGAAAAGAAGTTTAGTATCTTCTCGTGGAAGCGTTCGGCACGCGATGTCTGGAGACTGAGGGCTTCGATGAGGATGCCCATGATGCCAGCAGCTACCATCCGTTCGCCATATCTTGCTTGACTGCTCGACTGCTGAAGGCTGTTCACCAGCTCGAAAGTCGTCTCACGCCACTCGGTTTCCTGCTGCTCGGTTTTGTTGTCTGCATGTTCTTCTACACTGAGAGTCGCAATCACTTTGCGAAGCTCGTAGTAAAGTACACCATGATTGACCGTGATGGCAAGCGCATCCGTGACCTCTGGAAGCTTATGCCTTGACTTAGCTAAAGCCTCAAGTGCAAGGAGCACAGTAGTCTCCGTATCCAAAGACAACGGCTTCTGCCCATTTACAGCCGGTTGTAGAAGGTCACACAGCTGTTGGGCAAGATGAAAACGCCTGGGCTCTTCCGAGTCTGGGATGCCAACCTTTTCGTGAAATTTGGACTCGCCGAGTGCATACGCCAAGTTCGCGATCGACAGTAGGCGCACTTCCAGAAGCAGCTGCGTGGAGTCTTCTGGAGCGACAAGCACCTTGGCAATACGAACGCGATTGAGGATATCGTACCGAAGCTCGGTCGGTACGTTTGGTAAAGCCTCTCGGAGCAAGGCCCACGCAGGTGTGCTTGCAACCTTTGCCGACGATATGGCGTACACTTTGGGTGCTGACGACGCCGCGGCATCCGCTTCGCGGGCCTTTGTTGGCGTGGAGGAGGCATCGGCGTTACCGGGAGGTCGATCACCGGTAGAAGACCTGTCGCGGGAGGGACCAAGGTTCGACGTCCGCCGCACGGGTGTTGGTGTTGCCGGTATTGCTTCCGTAGGCGACTGTGCCGTCGCAGGTCTTGAGTTTGGCGCAGCCTGATCGTAGTAATTGATGCTCACACAGCCCAAGTCACCTTTCGCTGCTAGTGTGTACGGTTCCTTGGCTAGCGTCACCAGATCCGAGGGGTTGAAGGGTTGTGCTTGCGCAGCCTTCTCTTTGCCCTTGCCCAACGTCGCCGTCGCACCGCTTGTGCCGACTGACGATACGCTCGGTCTTGAGAATGGCAACGCGGTTTTGTGCAGGTTGTCGAGATTAAAGGCGTAATGGTTGGCAAGTAGCAGCGCACCAGCATGCGCGTAGCTGTTCTTGCTCCGAGAAACTTGATAGCGTTGCGCGAGGCGAAGCGCCAGCTTTAGACAGAGCCGCAGCAGGCTCAAGGACGTCGTATGGAGGAGATTGTTAAGGTGGGCGCTGCTTGCGTAGAGGCTTCTGTTACCACAATGCTCATGCAAGATACGCGTGAAGTGCAGGATCGATTCCACCAGCTCCCTGTCACCCTCTGCGGAGTATCCTATCGACTCTAGCTCTTGCTGCGGGGCGCCAGGGGTCGGGTGCGACGTGCCATCTTCCGAATCCCCCTTTTGCAAGAGCCTACACTCAAAAGGCTGTGTCTGTGGTCCCTCGTCCAGACCGTACTCCTTATTGAAGAGCTCGAGCGCGTGGTCGAAGCGATCGAGCAGAGGGATCCAGTGGACTAGGTCGCCGCGCGGGAACGGCCAGCTCTGTGGAAACTTATCGAGCTTCTGAGGTAGTCGATGAAGGGGTGTTTCTGCTGCCTCCTTCACGAACTTCTCGATCTCCGGTGATAGGGTCGCGGCGTGCCGCTCAGCAGCGGTTTTTTTGATCTTCCCCATCACGCCAGTATCGCGCGCCTAGACGCCACCGGCGTTACTCTCCTGATTGCTCCAGATCGGTGCCTCCCTGGTGCGACGCTTGGAAAGTTCGAGCAGATGAGTCGGTAGGGTGGAAAGCGATCGGAAGCAAGTTCGTCGCAGGTCTGAAGGTCGTGAAGGCTTGGCGTGATTGCCTGAGTCGTTGATGTATGGGCAAAAGGTCGTTTCCGACGGCGAGATGCGTTGTTGAAAGTCACGCCAGCTACGTCAAGTGAGGATGTGTCGTGCGTGAGTGAAGTGGCGAGGGAGCTTGCGAAGGCGACCGGACTCGTAGAAGCTGCAGCGTAAGAGCGAGCTTGCTTGTGATCCCTAAAAGCAACGGTGCAGGCGTTGCTCTATATGCTGGGATGACGAGCGTCGCTAGCGGTAGAGGTAGCGTTGTGGAACTTGTGTAGAAAAGAAGAGACAAGGAGGAGGCAGGTGGTTGAATGAGGTGCTGCGGGCATACACAAGGTCCAGTGTGTAGGTATGGATGTGGTTTGCCTGCTCGTTCATCGGCAAAGGAACATCGGAAGGCTGCACTGTTCGCCGGCACGCCTCGGGCCGTGCCGTGCCGCCCCGCCGAACACTTCGAAGCTCATGTTTCACCTCGCCCCTCACGTGCCTCTGGTACAGAACCTCACCTGACCGAGGAACATGTCGAGACGGTCGACTTACGCATTCGCACATAGCATGATGTGCATCTCGATGGGCATGAAAGGACCTGGGAAGCTCGACACGATCAAATACAACCATGTACCTATGATATAAGCTCTCACATGCTGACCTACTAGTACGCCAACTCTTAACTAAGAAGCAATCATCCCGATGTAGACTTCACAATGTCTTACATAGGTACCAGATCTGTCTACATAGGGTACTGGGCAATGGGGAGTCCAAGTGATGAGAATGAACATGTATGCCAGATCCGCGCACGAAAGCACAAGAGCAAGATCTCCCGGCGTGACCTTCTTGCTGAGTACCTGACAACAGCGACTTCTCTCGTATTGTACGTGACGACAATGACACTGTCGGATCGTCTCTTCATGTCAAGCCTCTTTCACCTCTTTCTCTATTTCACGATCAACATTGCTTTCACGTGAAGTCGTGCTCGCAAGCATTCCGCATCCGGCCTGGGCTCGCCACAAGCTTAACGTGAGAACACTGTGTGAAAGACGTACACAAAGGAATTGTAGTTTCTCTATCTCTCAGCGAAAACTCTTTTTCCAACCTATGCAACAACAACACTCAGCATCCCACTCCAGGCCATGACCAAGCGCAAGGCAACGGCGGCCAGCCCCAGCACTCTCGGCGCTGCTACGACACCGCAAGATGCCACCATCAAAGAGGCGAAAGCGCAGATTGAAATGATCAAGCAGGAGCACCGCCAGTATCTGACTGACAGCGCCATCACGGCGAGTGACACGCTACCACCCGCAAATTCGAAGAAGAAACCTGCCGCGAAAAAGCCTACCATGGCTGCCAGGAGTGCCGCCGAGGCCACTGACACCAGAAAGAAAAGGCCTGCAGTGTCCAAGACCGCCATCGCTCCCGATAAACCTGCGACCAAGAAGCGCAAGGCAAGTGACGCAAGTGTACACGACAGTGCCACCGAAGCCACTTCGCTTTCGGCACTCAAGAAGCGGAAGCCGAACCTCAACAAAGGCGTTGAGCCGAGTGGCGAAGACGCTCGCGACGAGTCTTTGTCGGCCCCCACGAAAAGACAGAAACGCCCTGCAACGAGTACCGACCCCCTACTCGAAAAGTCCACGACAAAGAGCAAACCCAAACCCAAGCATTCAGAGAAAGTTACGAGCAACCAACCACTCCCGCCGCCGCTGCCGAGTCTTCTCAGCGCCACAGTCGCAGCCAAAGTCGAGCGCGTCCGGGACTTCGTCATCAAGTCGCCACCTCACGCGTCGATCCTCGAACGCCACCCCACCGCACCCCATCACATCTCCATCCCCGAGCTCAGCCTGAAAGCAGTGCTGATGCGCCTGCGTATCGACTACATGCTCGCAGACCCCGCCGGCACCTCCTCCGAGGGCGAAGGCACTCAAAGTTGCGACGCCCAAGACATCATCGTCTCCCAATCCAGCGCTCCCGTCCACCGCGAACCCGCCCAGCCCTGGGTCACCCTCGATCTCTCCCGGCCCTTCCGGCTCGGGCAAAGAATCCACGACAAGATCTCAGGCCACGGGCTGGAAGGCGTGAACCTCCTCGAAACGGAGCTGGAAATGCACGAGCGCGAGCGGCGGGTCGGTGATGATCGGTCTGAGCTCGTGTCCGGCTCGCAGGAGTTGAGGACTTTCTTCGATGGCGTTTGGAGGGACGTTCAGGGGTGTGTTGGAGCGAAGCATGAGAGGATGGTGAAAGAGGCGAATGCGCTACCCTTGGCGGCGACGTTTGGGTTGGAGAGGGAGTTGCCGGGTTTCGGGGTGTGTCCGGCAGCGCCTGCTGTCGTGATGTAGCGTGGGAGGAAGGGTGGCGGGTTGGGATGATGGAGGTTGAGATACGAACTCGCATCAGTCCGGCTATAGGGATACCTGGAGTGCCATGGAGAATGGGGTTCTTCGGATTTTCCAGCGACTCAGAGCGAGCTTGGGAGTGCGTGATTACGAATGCAAGTGCTCACCCTGGATCGGGTGCGCTGCGATGCTTGGGTAGACGATGCTAGACTTGGGGGTCGAAACATGAATATCGCCGAACAGGTCGTCCCTTGAGAACAGCTCCATCAGTACAGTGTGACCGACACTGCACACGTCCCTGGGATCTGCGAACAAGGCGAAACTGGCAAAATACTCTCTGTCACGCCTTGACTGATTTTCCCATTCTGAGTATACGCGCCACGAGCCGCGCTGAAGCTCGAGAGATAATTTTTCGTGATGGAACGGAGCCTTCACGTTACCACACGTGCTCTCCCTACGTATGTCTATGCTAGCGATGTTGAAGAAGCGGCTGAGAGAGAGAGGGAGAAACGCCTGTGCTATGCTCTCCATTGCCCACATCATGCACGATCCCGTATATGCAAACGACCAACTTTTCCGATCCTGCCCAATTGCACACCCGACACCATCAACCCCCCCTTATCCCACCTTGGACTCCGGCTTGATCATGGGACTGGGCTTGGCGCTATTGCTCGGCGTATCGGCATGCACGGCCTTGCTCCCCTTCTCGCGCCAGGTGCTGACGGCGGGGACGTCGGCGAACATCCGGACCTCCTCGGTCTTGTACGCGCGCGGGGTCAGCTTGATGAGGCAGTGCAAGGGCACCTCCATCCACGGGCTCTTCTCCTGGTTGCTGCCCATGAAGTAGGCGTAGATGCAGCGCAGCACGGCCTGGTGCGTCACGATCAGGATGTTCTCCGACCGCTCGAGCTCCATGATGATGGGCTCCAGCCGGATCACCACGTCGCGGTAGCTCTCGCCGCCGAGGTAGCGGTAGTTGTATTTGTCTTCGTCCCGGGCCTTGAAGTCTTGCGGGTAGCGTTGCTCGATGTCCGCGTACGTCAGGCCGTCGCAGACGCCCGAGTCCAGCTCGTCAAGCGCTTTCCAGGTGAGCTTCTCGTAGGGGAGGTAGCGTGCGGTTTGACCCGTGCGCTTGAGGGTGGATGTCCAGACTGTGAGTGGGAGGTCGCCGGCGGATTTGGAGACGAGGTCTGGGAGCATCTTGGCGTACTGCTGACCACGAGGCGAGAGGTTGGCGTCGCCCCCGATCTGGCCGGATAGGTTGAACATGGACTCGCCGTGCTTCGATTGTTCGTCAGCTCTAGAACGCTCCGCGCTCCATACTCGGAAGCTGGACTGAGATTGTGGAACTTACCCGACTGATCCATATACTCCTTGGTTTGATGTGCAGATTCATCAGATAGTACACTACCCTCGACTGCAGATAATCCTGCAACCGGTTGATGATGACCTGACTCCCGACGTCGATGATCTTGCAGTATGTCAAATCCATCTCGTCTTCGTCGATCGTCTGGTACACCCGCTCGTACATCCTTATCCGCTCCCTGAAGTCCTGCGCCGCTTCTTCCGGGTCTTGACCCTGGTAGTCCGGGCTGGTGGTCTTGACCTCCTTGATGTTCGCCATGATCAGATCCTCGTCGTCGCACTTGCTTTCGACGAAGAGCGTCTCGATCCCTTCCGCGTCACACCGGTCTTTAATCCAACGTCGGCGAGACTTGGTCGAGTTGGTGGCATCGAGGATGGCGATGAGGTTGTTGGGCGCACGGAACCATTTGCACATGTCGTTGACAGCGGCTTCGGCAGCTGCTTTGCGGAGACGCTCGCCTTCTTTGTTGGAGAAATCGAAGAAGGATGCGGAGGGCTGAGGGGTGGCCGTACGGCGGTAATTGCCGACATTGAAACATTTCGCTGTTATACTGAGCCAATCAAGATACCTCACGACTACGATCGAGTCAGCGTAAAGCCACTCGAAGACTCCCAGCTACTTTATAAGGCCTACCTTTCTGCGCGATCAAGCTCTTGCCTCTGGCGGGCAGCCCAACCATGACCACACATATCCGTGTATCCTCGACCTGTACTCCAACCCCATTAGTCTGTGAGCTCTTCCTTGTCCGGATCGAAGGCCTCATGAAGTCGCCCTGGGGGGCTCTGCTGAGACCAGGCTTGTACTGTCCGTCGTTCGACGGAGCAGAGGTAGGCGGCGGCATTGCAGAGGGCATGACCGGTCTGACAGAACCTCGGAGCTTGGTTAAATTCGAGGGCCCAGTGAATGAGCGTTGACCCCGATGTAAGACAATTGGTACGGGGACTTCCAATAACAATGAAGGGTGCTGATGTCGCTCGTCAGGGCGGCTGGAAGGAGGATGGCACGCAGCAGTATTGTAGTGTCGCGAGCCCGCGGCTTGTGGGTTTGCTCTGTCGGTGTGATGTTTGGCCCTTCCTTCCTAGCAGATTCATGAAGATACCGGGCTGCTCTTGTCGTCCACAGATGATGCCGTGTATTATCGACCGGCCGTGAACGCCGTCTCGCGCAGGAGTCAGGCGGTTGGTATAGTCTGTCGTGGCCTTGTGCGACGTGGACAGTTCACCAACGAGTGGGATCGATGCAACGCCTTGGACTCGACAGGGGAAAGCCTCGTCAATGGCAGGCCAGATCAATGCCAACTTGAAGGTTTCTACCAGGAAGCTCTGGAAGAAAGTGCGGGGCGAGGAGGGTGGATGTGGAAAGGGTGTCTCGTGCTCCTCCATCATCGGAATTGACGAATGATGAGGCGGGAAAGGGCTGGCCTTTTCGTGCTGCCCACATGCCCACATGACATGTGCCCATAATAATAAGAACAAAATAATCCAGGATTCATCATCATAACGGGCCGAGGGCAGATCAGATCAGTTCGCCGAGGACCGGGGAGGGCCGGAAGAAGGGCCGGCACAAAGGGGAAGCGGTTTTTCCACTCGTGTTCACGTGGGAGCGAGATTTTTCCTGCCTTTTTCCTCTTCTCCCTCCCGGTGTGCTGTGTCGCCGCCCTCTGCTCCCACACGAATGGGGCGCAAGAATGAAATCGACATGACTGACCTTGGCGAAAGAGTAGTTCTTCGAATTGGTGGTACTCGAGCGGTGCCTGTGTACGGGCTTGTACTCGCCACCCGCTGCGATGCCGTCCATTCTGGCCACGGATCGAGCGCACCAATGTCCAAGCAATGAACCGAGACGGCCTAGAGGCTGCGACGTGGACGAAAGGAAAGAGTCGTCGTGTGGTCAGAGTATCGCAGATGAAGATATAACACCACCTGCAAGATGCAATGCGAAGTCCCGTGACGGGTGCAATCGATCTCACCGCCGCCCTGCACGTGTCTCGTTCTTCAGAATTCCAATCACAACGCTGATGGGACGCTTGGCGCCACAACATGGCTATCTCCGACTGCATGCATGTGCCTATCACGGGTTATCATTACATCCCGCCTACGAATGTTCCTCTCGCGAAACATCGGGTCGTCAGATCCCTGTAGCTTTCAAGACCATATAAATCTGCCTCGTCTTTCACTGGTGAATGATAGCCCCATCTGGGTATCTGGTTAAAGACAAGGCAAGGTAAGGCAAGGCAAGTGTCTCTCTACTATCTCGTCAATGTGCTTTAGTTGACCTACTTCTTTTTTGGCTCTTCTTAATCCATAATCTTACAGCTGGGAAGGATCAAGTCATTGAAACGTTCAGTTCGCCAAAAAGTCATTCTCTATATCTGATGTTCTGACATACTGTGTGTGTCTGACCTTGGATCCTGGGGCCAACTTCCTCGGTCACGGCTGAACGTCGGCGGACACAAACGACGATATGTTTCAAGCTCAGCCCTCTCCTTCCACCGACCATGAGCCAGCCGATCGCGACTAATGATTTAACGTCAAATCAAATCAGTCGGGTTCATGTGCCATTGCTGCGGCAATGCTGCCAGAGTCCAGTCCGATTCAATTCGGGAGTTGCCTGGATGTCTTTGTACTGTTATTACAGCCGGGCTGTTCGGATGTTTCCCTCGCACATGACGTCGCGACCGCTGGAGGTGGCAGTACGATGGAAGAAGGAAGGCATCAACTTTGCCATTGCAATGTCAAGAGACTCTGCCACCTCGCAGCCTAGGAGCAATATGCGCGCCGAAGCTGCCAGGACAGGAACTCGCAGCCACATGACGGCAGTGATTGACCGCCACTGTTTATAAAGTCTTTTCAGTGAATGGTGATGGCAGTATGACCACGGCTCTCGACGTCAGGTATGGCGAAGCAGTCGGACCCGCGTTCACCGATGCCACTGCGCCGATCAACACCAGAAGGATCGCGGTCAGGCGCTTCAGCGGACAGTACGAATACGTATGGAGTACCCCATACCTCCACGCTAAACTCCCGTAGCAGTTCAACATCCTCCTTCGATGAACCTACCAGGCCAACCACACGATGCAAGCCTTGCCCGAACAGAACGAGACGAATGGGCGTCCGATACGTGCATTCGTGAAAATGGCAATGCTTGCTTCGAGAGCCTTGCTCAGCCCAGACTTCGAAAAAGATAGCCACTGTGCGCTCAATACGTACCGTGAAGCGGTAGCTCTCACGCAACCATGGCTGGACAGGATCGAGAAGAACCTGGAGCAACATGGTTCTCTCGTCGCTACGCAGGATCGTGGATGGAAATCCGCCGACAAGTCCAAAACGAGACGGCTGCCGTTCCTTAGAAAGCTCGCTCCATTGATCGGGCGCAGTCCGAAGACTGATCAGGGTACCAGTCCATGGAAGTTGAAGATGCAAAAGGAGCTGCACAAGTTCATCACGGCCGAGGTCCGCGCAGCCGAGGCGGAGATTCGCAGGCTTGAGCGGCTGCTCGAAGGCAAACACAAGCGTCGGCGTAAGCGCCGGCCAGCAACAAGCGAGCGCGGGTCGGAGGGAGGCGCCGAGGAGTCTTTGTATCCGGTCGTCGAAGCAGCATCGACGATGGAAAGTCAAGCGGGCCGTTCTGGACAGACTTCAACCAGGGGGCTGGCTTCGACGGTTGTGGGACCTCAGGAGGCGCAACACGCCACGGCCTCTACTGGACCGCCAATGCCACCATATTCAACATGTGTCGTTCCCGGCGCATTCGGTGAGGCGAACATGCCGTTTCAGGGCGGCGTGCCAGGAGCAAGCATACCAGCACCACTTCCTAACAGTAATGGAACACCTGCTATCCAGATGCCGTATCCAGGCATGTCACAGTATGGTGGTGACATCGGCGGTCACAGTGTCCGGCAGACTCGAGCGCCTACGGAGTACTCGGCGAGCAGAAGTCCCACGATTATCAATTGGCCGCAGACATGCAGAGAAAGAGCTGTGCCCCCAACCGTGAGCGGTCCAGAGCCGCAGTCACATACAGCACCAAACCCGTCGGGAGTTCGAAAGATGCCGGCTGCTCACAGATCGGCGCATACCTCTCACACCCCAACAAGCAGAGCCAAGCAAACGGAGACATCTGCGCCACCTTCCGCAACGTCCGCAACATCTAGCGGCAGGAGCGGAACCCTCAGCGCAGCTCACTCGAGGGGATCAAAGCCTCCATCCAGTTCCCTCGAAGACCCCATACGTGTGCAACGAGCATGGGGCGAATGGGACTTTCCGCAAGCAGGGGAGGAAAGCCGGCCGAGGGGGAGTCAGCGCGTCGGCGAACACAAGCATTCGTCCAAGTCGGGATCGAAGACATCAAAGACCGCCCGCAGCCGAGATCTGCCGTCAGAGCGAGGTGCGTAAGTCCCGAAAGCCCTGAAGGCGCAGGAAGTGTCACGCGGATACCGATTCAAGGAAGCCCAGTGTGTGCGACGCGTTGGAGAGCTCCCAGCTTGACAATGTTCATGGCGGGCTGCCAGCGCGGTCTCGAGTGTATTCCAATCGTGCCTCTCCACATACAAAGGTAGCGGGCGTCGAACTATGCTCTGAATATCGGCCGGTCGTGAACGTCTGCTTGAGTAGGTGGTATACAAAGGAAGCAAGATAACGTATCCAATCACCCTGTGCTTCCCCTGAGCGTCTCTTAGCCAAACCCGTGTGCTGTGGGCTCCCCATACTCAACCCCCGGGCTTCTCCCACAAGTCCCTTACGTAGTATACTGTGGTGAACGAGAGCTGAAGTGGTGAAATGAGAGTCTTCACCCAATACCTCCAGCTGTACCTCTATGGATGATGACACATGCATCTACGGCTCGGCTTCTCCCGTCCCCCAAAATGTCCTCCTCCCACATAGAACAACATTTGAAGAGCCAACCTGTCTTCCACGCCACACACATTCTTCGCGTGCAGGCATGAACGACGCCCAGCCATGTCACCATCAACTCTCCCCCAGAAGTCAACTCACACCATCGCCCGAGTCCTGAGGATGCACAATGCTCGCGGTGAGGACTGAAAGTCTCCGATTGTTCCGCTGCTGAGTGGATGTCATCCAATTCAAGAAGACTGGACCGGACCGAAGCAAAAGACGTCGCAAGCAAAAACCCTTCCGACCTCGAGAGCTGCTGTGTACTACAAGTACCTAACCAAACACAGACTGAGCAAACGATCGGAAGGATTCCAACAGCATCGCCACCAGCAAAATCGTCAACTCTGACACCCACTCCAGGAGCTGTTGCATGACCCGCCAATGTCACTCCACGTGGGAAAAGGCGAAGGAGGATCTCTCAGGACTCTGCGCAAATCCACCCCATTGACACAAATGCGACTCAGATACCGTGTGGTATTCGCATCGCAAGCGTATGCATCCGGTTGTTGCCTTGATATGCGACGAGGCCACTACTCACGTGCGAATCGCCCACTCATGACCCACGAGTACCGGTACGGCACAGCGCAGAGCACAGCGATGATCACAGGACTGGGACGAGTGATTAGGCACGAACGTTCTTCAACACCGAGATGCAACCTCAGAAAGCACATGATATTATCATGGATGGAAGGAAGAATGTTTTGAAGGATTCATGACCTTTTTCTCGTTTCTTCTCTCACGATGGCCTCTGCGACCAACGCTGCTACTGATCACTGACGCCTCGCTAAGTAATCGGATGCCCCTCATGTGCCAACTCGAACCTATTGTTACAACATCCCCAAATGGATGGTGATGAAGAATGATGACGAAGAACAACCCACACAGGGTACTGCTACTCCCGGTACCGTTTCACTCACTCCTCCTCGGACTCCTCACTCTCCTCGTCGCCGGAACTCTCCGCCGCCGCGTGGGCCGCGTGGAAGCCGGAGTGCGTCGGGCTCTCGCTGCCGCTCGGGCCCATGTTGTTGAACTGCGCGAGCTTGCCCTTCAGGTTCTGGATGGCCTGGGTCTGCTCGCTGCGACCCATGGGCTTGTGCTTCTTGCGCTTGCCGCCGCCGTCGGCGCGGGAGGAGGAGGCGGCGTTGCCGCGCGGCCTGAAGTCGTCGTCGTCCTGGCCCGCGACGTCGTCGTCCGAGGTGTCGCGAGCGGCCGACGACGCACCCGCCTTCTTCGGCCGACCGAAGATGCGGCGGACGTAGTCGAGCAGCAGGAGCTGGACGTCATTGGGCAGGTCGTCGATCTCCAGCTCCATGTCTTCCATGTCGCGGTACTTGGTGCAATTCTCGGTGATGATGGACGTGAGCTTGGCGACTTGCTGCTCGGACATGTTGCCCACGGCCTCGGAGATCTCCTGTTTCTCTTCGTACGTCACCTGCTTCGGCTTCTTGGCCTTTGCGGGCTTGGTTGAAACCGCCTTCTTCGAGGTCGCGCCAGACGAGAGACCGCCGATCTTCTGCTTGGAACTCTGAGACTTGCCGGATTTCTTGGTCTTGGGGGTTTTGCCGACCGGGACTAACCCCTGCACCATCTGCTGCAGACCTGCCAATTGCTTCTGCAGGGCCTCGATGGTCTGCTGCTTCGCGTCTTCTGGCTCGTCGTCATCTTCCTCCTCCTCGACGCTCTCCTCATCCCCAGACGCCGAGGTCGCTCGCGTGGACTCTGGCTTATTAGCGCGCTCCCACTTCTCCTTGTTCGTCCACAAAACGTTGAACTCGCGCTGCAGATGGATCCCCATATCGCGAACGGGGTTGCCAGGTGGGTTGAAGGTCACGCAGTTTTGCACCATGAGATCAAAGTCCTTCTTGAACTCGCCAGCCTTGGCGTACTGGCCTTGGTTGAGTTTCTGCGCCATGGTCGACAGGTCCATCGGGTGCTTGACCACTTGACGATAGTGCGGAATGTTCAGCGCCACCGGATCGACGGGCAGCTGGAACACCGAATTCATCGGGGCATACTTTTGACTTTTGATCTCTTTCAAGACGTGCTCGCAGAACTTCAACTCCAGCTGGTGTTCCTTGCGCTTCGGCTTCGCGTACGTGACCTCACGGCTTGCTGGCGGCTTGATGGCACGCGCCGGGCGATTCATGGTGGAGTCACGACGGATTTGTGGCATGCCGTCAGCTGACAAAGCGAAGGTTTCGCTACCGCCGACAGGAGACGCTGCGGGTGCTGCAACTCGAGACTCTCGACGAGGCGCTTGTGCTTTGATAGCTGGGGGCGACCGCTTGACTGCTTTTTGTGGCCCGGGTTGGTCCGCACTCGGCACCGACTCCATTGCCTTGTTGAAGTACGCATCCAACGCCATGGCTGCCGCCGTCACGGGATGGTTGTCACCGTTGAATCGACGGCAGTTGTTGATGATGAGCCTGAAATCGTTCACGAAGTCC
>Ga0268244_10000130_pt1 | contig 31454 bp, 32 predicted proteins | sample AgamicMgSfe_FD_200258 | JGI IMG/M metagenome (GOLD analysis project Ga0268244, IMG submission 200258) | Agave microbial communities from Guanajuato, Mexico - Mg.Sf.e (v2) (version 2) | ecosystem: Host-associated > Plants > Phyllosphere > Phylloplane/Leaf | place: Guanajuato, Mexico | collected... | reverse complement strand
GGGTCGTTTTCGTACATATCGCGTCGCTGCGGAGGAACGTAACGCGGATTGAGACCTGCGTTCTGTGGGGCCGGAGTCATCGGTTGGAAGCCACGCAAAGCGCGGTGGTAGTTGTTGTTGTTGTTGCTGTTGCTGTTGTTGTTCTTGTCGCTGTCGTTCCCTTATGTTCACAGAGCGCGTCAGCTGATTGCAGTGACGTGCGAGCACCAGCGAGGAGGACGACGTACCGAACACGTTCCTCGGGTTCTGCATTGTGATGAAAGGTATTGTACACGATAGGTATGCAGGACTGAACGGACGCGTGTTGCTGACAGGACTGGCGGCGTTGTCGGTTGAAGAGGTCGCGTCAAAAGCTGCTGCAAACATCACAACTTAGTCTTGGCACTCGCCGACAGAAAGGGAAGGCACGCTAAGAGATCAGGTGGCGAAATCTGAAACGCGTCCGTCTCCGCATCTCAGATGGGCCGAGCAACATGTGACACTCACGTGTAGGTGATGCCGAGCCGTAGTGCCGATACAAGTGCTATCGAGCACAAGAGCAACATGAGTGCATAGATAATATGGTGGAATCGGCAGATCAGGTGGGAGTGAGAGCTTGATCGTACCTTATTCACCTTCTTCAGTGGGCTCACACTTCACCGTGTACCTCTGCGGCGTCAAGCGCCGGACCGCAGATCAGTGGCCGAGTGAAGTCTCCGCACGTTGGCGACCACGTAACGCTGAAGCTTGTGGTGTACCTGTCCAAAGTCAATAGCGGCCTCGATCTGGGTCTGACATCGCCCTGTGTGCTGCGTACTGTGCTGGCGAGCTCGAAGGTCGTAGTGTTCTATGGGGTACACAGAGCAGCGTGTATGTGTGCCGAGGAAGTGAAATGTGTTGCGAGGACAAAGAGACCTTTCAGCAAGATCGTATAGAACGTTGTAAACGTGCGGCAGGACTCCCAAAATTTCCCAGCAAGCATAGAGCACAGTGCAACCTTGACTTGTCAGTAAAGTGAGTGAAACAAAGTCGGCTCTGTCCCTCTGACCTCAAAGGACGGTTCGCATCCCTCGATTCCAGGGTGTACCATAGATGCAGCAGAGTCAGACTGGAGATCAACAACATACTAGTTCCGGGCCGGCGAACGCACCAAACGCCTCGCATATGAATCTTGGTCCCGCCGTGGTCGCCACACTGCCCTGCCGTTGGAACGCCCGCTGGATCGTCAGTAGCGACAGAGCAACTTCTTACCAGGAAGAACAACGAAAGAGGCAAACCTGCAGGATGACTGCAGTGCATTGCTACGAGATAAACGGTGGCAAGGATGAAGAGCAGTGTGTATACTGTCAAAGGTGAGCGACAACTCTCTACATCTAGATCATGTGCGGGTGCTGGTAACATGTGATTGGAACACAAATGCCTTACCACGAGTCGTACCATCAGAAGAGTTTCATTTCGCATCGCAAGTCGCACCGGAGTCGATGTATGATGGGCATGCTGCTTGTCGAGCAGGTTCAGGTTACGGCAGGCACAAGCCTTCCACCAGCTGAGCCAGCCGCATGCTGCGTGACCTGTATCGATTGCAAACAATTCGGACGGACATGGAAACGCAGGACGGTGCTTATATTCAGTCGAACTTGATCGTGCCGTCAGCGGATAGTCAACCCAGACCGATCGAAGAAGGTAACTCACAGGAGTCAGAAAGCTCTCGGCTACGAAACGCGCTCTTGCATTGAGCTTTGGTCTCGTCAGTATTTCGACCTTGAACAATTCGAAGACAATGGTACGTACGAATAGCTTCATCTCCGATATTTCCTTGTCAACCTCCTCCATAAACTGTATGATGAAGTCCACCAGCTTATGCTTAAGCATTTCCTCCGTGTGGAAGTTCGTGATCAGGAACGAGATGTCGTAGCCCTACACGGTATAAGTATCAGCAAGCCGCATCGCCTTCTGGCGGGTTACGGCATGCTTACAGGCACCGGTTTCCTCCTCAAGATGAAGAACGCCTCTGCTCGCTGCGTCAAGAACCTCGTGAACTTGTGCACCAAGATGTGCTCAATCTCATCCGCCTGCTTGATCCGTATGCTGACCCGCACGCTGTTGACCGACGGCTCCACAAACACCCTCTCTTCCTGGTTCCGCGAGACCGTGAGCGGGTTCAGCAGAACCTCCGGAGAACTTTGTGCTTCCACCTCCGGTACATTGTGTCGTTCGGAAGCTTGCGAGGCGAAGTTGGAGAGGGATAGGGCGGCCGTGAGGGTCGAGCGGACGCAGGACAGGTACGGGCGGAGTGATTGAGACATTCTTGGCTGGGTTTCGCTCCTTTTACCGCATTGGTGCTCCAGCAGCACACCAATTGGATCGTCACGACGTGCGCGTCCTTTTCAGCGATGGGGCCTGTTCTTCGGTGTCGTTATTGTGGTTGAACACCGCTGCGGGCTTCCGGATGGTCAAAAGTGACGTCCGCTTCGATGCCAAGAATACTGGGAGCAGCCTCCAGCCGCGGCCTGTACCTAAGGTACATGTTCGTACTATTAGGCAATTATTATACATGTAATCGAAGGTATTAGCCAGGCAGCAAGCGAGTACATAGGTACCTGCTGGGGAGTACTATATAATGTTACCTACCTAGGTAGGTAGGGAGCCTCCTCTCTTTCTCTCGCGGAGCCCATTCCAGCACTTTTTCAAATTCACCCTCCTCAGCCCGCTCCAGCACTCTAGCACACTTACCCGCTAGGTCGTTCAGCGCAACACACAATGAAGACCCTTGCGGATCTCCCCGTTGAGCTTCTCTCACTCATCTGTGAATACGTCGGCGGCCCTGATCTTCGCCAAGGCAAAGGCGCGGCCGCGAAACTCCACCTCTTCCGCGAATGGTTTGCCGCGGCTCAGCCTGTTTTCCTGGACGACCTGCCCGGACTACGCGTCTACGGCCACAACGTTGGGCGTTTGCTCGACGGAGAATGGTCTGAGAGTCACGGACGCCCGCTGATGCGCAAGCATGCGCGCAAGCTACGTGTCAGACTGCTCGGCCATTGGTGGGACGAGCGCCACGCTCGAGCACAGGCCGGACTATCCCTGGAAGAATTGGCCGATAATTTCTATGAGGTGCCGACGGATTCTGCCGAAGAGGGATCTCCGGTCGAGGAAGCTGCGCGGCCCTCGAGTACTGCGATTGCGGTGTGGCAGAGTGGTACGCTCAAGCATGCACTCGACAGCTTGTTCGATGATCTGGGTCAGTTCAAAGCGTTGCAAAGCCTCGTGTTCGAAGCGACAAGCGAAGGCAAGGCAGTGGAGGGTGGCCATGGGGACTACATCCGGGAGGATACGGTCTGCAAACTCGTGCGCAACCTGCCGCTTTCTTACAGCCTGTCCCGACTCACTCTGGACGTCAACAGTACTGGGCTGCAGTCGAGTCGGTACTCCGGCCGCATCTGCCACGATATCGCAACGATGATGCCTTACGTAGAGTACTTTCGGCTCCGTTTGCCCAGTATCTGCGAGGACATCTTCCCAGCCTCCGAGACTCTCCAAGCCGGGCGAATCAAGTGCAAGTCCTTGATTCTGAAGTTGCATCTACCCGCATTCGATTTACACGACTCATCGATACCACGCCCTTGTACGTCTGACAGCGAAACCGACAACGAAAGCGATGACGGATTCGATGGCGAACCTTCAGCCCGGCAGATGTTCCTGCACGAGTACATGGCACGGGCCGCCGTTCGGTACATTGAGGCTTTGGCTGTATCCAGTCACAGGATGGAGCTGTGTAGAATCTCGCACATACGACCGGAGACTGCCAGCGTCTGGGCCATTGACTGTTTGAGCATGCGCGAAAGGGCCGAGTTGGACTTCTTCTACACCGAAGATCAAGGCGATCCGTGTTGGAATGAGCATGACGATGAAGAACTGCTCGACCTGGGACCGTACACGTTCGAACACGTAGATAGTGACGGAAGAAGAGTGTAAATAGTGACTGACTATCTGGATGAAAAACAATCCCATTACCATCCTGTGCTCGCCTGCCTATCTCCAGACCGATCCAAGCCATCTCAGTTCACATGACACCCGCAATAGGCACTGGTCTGTGGCCGATCGACCGGAAGTTTCTGCCAATTAGACGGTTTCGCTTCCATGGGGAATGTATCCGCATCCGTGCAGCGACGGGACAGCTGTCCAACCTGATCATGGGATAGCGCATCCAGGGTAACGTAGCCAGACGATCGCCATGCGCAGCGGGTATGCAAGCATACGATTACAGATCCCAAACCGAGCGAGCTCGTAGCCGCTTGGACGCGTTCCTGAGCGTTTGACCCAGCGCTAGATCCGACTGGTCGATAGCAGCGCGCCATATAGCTCCAGTATGCAGTACGCTCGGATACCAAGCGTCGAAAACCTCGGACGTATCCCGGGACAGCTGCGCGCTCTCCGGTAATCCAAATGTAGGCAGTGATTATGAGAATCGTGATTCATCTGCAGATCGCCTGAGTCCTCTCGTGCTCAGAGTCGTATCGTGGCGAAGGTTGGCGGAAGCGTTTGTAGGCGAGGTAAGCGAGCCTCATTTCGCCCGCTCGAACAGGTGATGGTGGTTCAACCGTCTCGGCCACACTGCTGCTGCTGCTGGGACGAATCCTTCGGGCCGCTGGCACGAGCAAGCAAGCGGTCGATCTTCGTCTGCAGCTCTGCTCGTTGCTGCTGAAGCCGTGACTTTGCCGCTTCCAGCTGTTGGATCCTTTCAGCGACTGGGACTTGCAGTGCCAACTTCCTCTCCTAGACACGCATCGTTAGACGGTGGTCTCTCTCTACAGCCATGAGCAGCATTCGTACCTGTGAATATTCTTGTCGCGTCTTGAGCCCTGCGCCGTACCAGGCTCCCGTGGCAGTGATAGCCGCGAAAGATCCTGTTAGCGCGTACGTGCGAAATTTGTTTGGGGCCGCTGCCATGGTGTCGTGAGACGAGGATACTTGATGATAGCTCATATATGGTATGGTCATTCACGCGAGGCGAGATGAAACGGAAGGACCCTATCCTTATTATGTAAGCGGACCATGCCGGATTGGAACGATTTCGCGCTTACCATGAAGCAAGTAAAACAAACGATGCAGCTTCATGTTCGTTTCAACCACAACACATACATCAAGCAAAATAAGAAATTGGGAAAGACATCGAGAGACATACCCAAGCGATTGCACAAGCTCTGCCTAATATGTCCAACTTCACGACCCGCACACCCAGCGCCACCCACACACGCCTCTCAACCGTGCCCACTTCCGCATCAAAGTCCCGACAGCTCTCGCACCTCCACGCGCAGCTGGCACAATTGACCGCGCACATGTCTGACCTGGAAAACCTGCTCCGGATGACTGCTGTCCAAGCCGAGGGTATGAGGGGTCTGGGTGGATACGCGGGCGGGATGTACGTGTTTACTTGCTTCCTCGTAAGCCCGGAGCTGGAGCTGACTTGGGCCTCACAGGTTCATGGCTGCGAGCAAGGTGCTTGGGGAGGAGACGGTCAGCGGGGCCAATGCGAATGCTACGCCAGCGGCCAGCGAGAAGCTATCGGAGAAATGAAGCGCTCATGGGGTCGATACGCGCTTCGTATTTCAAGACTTTTGATTGCTCCGAAGCGATCATCTGGGACGTAGCGCACCGTCGATCTCGGCGAACCTGTTTGCTCTACGGAAAGCATTTCTGAGGAGGTTCCTGCTTTTTCATACGGCTTGACGACGCCAGGAAACGAGTGCCCACGCGTGGGGTATGGCTCGTTATCAACCTCGCAGTTCGGGTCGCGCCACTATACAGAGCTGCAGATGTTGAACGCCGCATTGAACCAACGGCGAACGAGCAAGGCGCCGGACTCTTCGCGTGGCAATCGTGCTTTGGGGTCGTTGAGCTTGCATGGGTTGGTTGGACATGACATGCGCTGTTTCGTCACTTCTGTCAGCGGCGAGGGAGTTAAGGGTGAGCTGCAGAGACGCTGGGTGCTACATCCCTCAGCAGGCTGGGAAATCACGCGTCGGTATGCTGGAGACTGAGTGGCAATGGGAAGTCGAGGAGAAAAAGGGGGAGATCTGAGACGCGATCTGTCTTTTCTGTAAGAAAGGCGAAGCACCGTGTGTTGGGATGTGTATAGTACCCTTGCACACTTCGAGTTGAGTGGATCGTTTACGTGGCGAGCTCGAGGCGTTTCTGGCTGATGCCGGTAATCACGTGGTAACTGGTACGCTGAAGGCGAACGCCAAGACGTCATCAAGATGTTTACGCTTGCGAGGCTGCAGCGGGACCTCCTCACAAACATCATTGTTTACTACTCGAGCTCAGCTTTGGCTGATACAGACCACTTCCGCATGGCTCAGCGAGTCTAGCACATATATCGACTATAACGATGTGAAGTTCGGACGATAGGTGCACCTGCCGTGTACGGAAGGCGCCCATGTTCATCACAGACGCAGTTGCCGCATTCGCCCTCATCCCTCTCATGCAACGGAGAGCCACTATACGCACAACGTAGACGACTTCACCTCAGCCTGTCACGATGCAAAAAGAATAAATTTATGATCATACCACTCATAGAGGAGTCAGCCCAACCGGACAGTCCACCCTGAAACGGCCCGACAGTCATGGCCAACAGCAGAAGCCGCCACCTCCGCCACCGCCGGCGATCCTACGACTACGGCCCCGGCGCCATCACCATCCGCGTCGGCAGCCGCCGCAGCCCACGCAAATTCCATGAAATCGCCGTCTCGGGCGCCCGCGACGCATCCCGCTTCGCCCGCCTCATCGACGACCAAGTGCGCGCCTTCCCCCGCGACCCGCTCGTCGTCTCCATCAACGGCTACCAGCCATGGCTCGAGGACATTCTGCTCTCGTGCCTCGGCGAGGATTACTGGACCGAGGTCTCGGATCTGGATCGCGAGGTGCAGTTCGCGGACACCATGCAGTTTCCCGAGAAGGCGAGTAAACGGGGCCATGATGTCCCGTGGACGTTTGTGCTTGATCATATGAATGTGCCGCAGGTGAGTGTGCGCGCTTGTTCCTCCCACGCTGGATGTACGCTGATGCGGGAACGGAAAGGTTTACTACTGGTCGGTCGGGATGGAGCCGCCTAGCTGGGAGGACTTCGGGTTGCCGGACATCGATCAGTATCGGTTTCGAGTCGGGGTGTGGGTATGCGGCCGCGGCGCGTGTCGCTTCGATCGAGAAGTGCCAGTCGCCATCATCTTCACCAAACCCACGCCGGTGTCCGAGCACGTCGTAACGGAACGCCTGTTCGATTTCCTCTATCGGGACGGCGACTTCGATCAACCGCGGGAAGACGAAGAAGGCGTGTGCTGGATCTTCTCGCGCCTGTACTGGCTGCTGACCGATTGGCAAAACATCCTGTCCGAAATCTCTACGCGCCTGAACGAAGCTGAAGCCAACAGCCACGGGCGTCATTTGCCGGTCAAGACGCGAACGAGACTTTTGCACAACGAAGTCGATCGTTTGTACGAGTTCAAGGAGTACTTACATTTCCACAACCGCGCGTTCAAGAAGCTCCAGAAGCTGAAAGCCGACGTGCCGAAGCGCGAGCAGAAGGATCCGCTGTGGACGGACATGGACGACGCCGTCGAGGAGCTGGAACAGTACGACAGCACGATCGACGGCCTGAAGGAGCGCTTCAACAACCTCATCGAGCTCGAGTTCAACATCTCCAACGCCGTGCAAGCGGACAACTCCCGCTTCCTCTCCACCGTCGCCGCCTTATTCCTCCCGCTCTCCTACCTCGCCTCGATCTGGGGGTTCACGACCATCACGTGGCCCGCGATCTGGTACCTCTGGGTCGCCATCCCCGTCCTCGTCGTCAGCGTTGCCGGCACGTTCGTCTTCCCCGTCGCTGTTAGCAGGGTGCAGAAGGCGCTTTATCCCATCGAGGATGTGCGCGTGCACCTCAAGCCGAGCAATTTTACCATGTTGGGCAATGAATTGCCGGATAGCGTGGACGTGGCCGGCGGTATTCGACCGGGGAAGGTGAAGGGAAAAGCGCAGCGGCTGACGGGGTTGGATGGGGCGAGGGCGCGTTCGTGGGATAGAGTAAGGGCTGAGAAGGAGTGATGTGCTGATGGCGGAGAAAGGGCACGGAGTGCTGCTCGAGCTTGCTTCCCAGCGCCATGATGACACTACAGTCACTAGACTCACTACTGAGAGTGTCAAATAGCCAGTTGCCAAACGATCTCAACTTCTCTGGCCCACAGCCCACGGGCCTCTGCTTGCAGGAGATCATCATTCCACCTTAAACTTTACGGCTGCGCGGCACGTCCTCGATGTTCAATGTTGTTTGTTGATTGTCACAGGTTTCACCAGGAAAGATCCCCGCGAATCTGCGGCCCTGTGATGTGATGACTCTGATGAGTGGTTGACAATGCGCCGACTCGGTCCTTCTACGGGGCTTCTCTGCATGACTCTCGGCTCGGTTTCTTTCCTACGTCGTCGGGTTTCTGCAGGCGGAGGTTCGTCTTCTTCTCTCGGCTATGACTCGGGTGTGTTGCGAGGGATTTGAGCATTTGTATCACTAGTGGTTTGTAGAAGGCATGGAAAGGGACGTGTAGGGAGTTGCAAGAAGCTTTCAAACGTAGGGGATAAGCAATGCCATCTTTCGATGTGGCGGCTTGGTGCCGAGAATATCCGTCGGCATTTGACGGCATTCGAGGAATCGAGGGGAATAATAAGGCGACTCGCATGGCGGGAAAGGCGGGGAAGCTCCACCACCGTTCGGTCCGATGCATGTCGATCTGCCGTTGGAAGCCCCACCTTCCGGCTCGCGATTGGACGACATTCACGACATCCTGGATCGAAAAAGTCTGTTTGCGCGGTATTTCGTCAAATGTCTCCATGTGCATGATGAGATCCGTGTACGGTGTTGCACGGCGGGCGGAGAGGGTCACGCGTCTGGAGTACCTCCAGGTTTCATATATAGTCGATCGGGGATGGCGACCACAACGTTTACCTTTTCCTCCCTCCGGTCACTTTGTCTAGGCATCGAAGCCACTCTCTCTCATTCACCCTGGTATCGCCGCGAGAGATCAGTCTGCAATGTCGACCGAGAAGGACGTGAAAGCCGGCGAAGTGCCGACCGACAGGCAGCAGCACCACTTCGAAGACGCCACCTACGACCAGCGACGGCGGATGTCCGCCGCCGAGATCCAAGACGCCATCCGCTCCGGCAGCGTCCCGAGCGTGCGCACGAAGCAGGAAGCCTTCGACATCGCCCACCACGGCGGCTGGGAGGCGGACGCCTTGGTCGAGAGCCTGGAGAAGGAACTCCACACGCGCGGCGGCAAGAAAGGCGTCTTCGACATCGAGTTCGCCAACCCCAAGGTCTTCACCTGGTTGCTCGTCGCGTTCGCGTCCATGGGCGGGCTGCTGTCCGGTCTGGATCAGTCGCTCATTTCCGGCGCCAACCTCTTTTTACCGGGTGATCTGGGCCTGACGACGCGGCAGAACAGCTTGGTCAATTCGGGCATGCCGCTCGGCGCCGTCGGCGGCGCTATCATCCTGTCCCCTTGCAATGAGTACTTCGGCCGCCGATGGTCCATCATCATCTCCTGCATCCTCTACACCGTGGGTGCGGCGTTGGAAGCCGGCAGCATCAACTACGGCATGATCATCGCCGCCCGCGTGATCCTCGGTTTTGGCGTCGGCCTCGAGGGCGGTACTGTCCCGGTGTATGTGGCGGAGACCGTCGAGCGCCGGCTCCGAGGCAACTTGGTTTCGCTGTACCAGTTCAACATCGCGCTGGGAGAGGTGCTGGGCTACGCGGTCGCGGCCATGTTCCTGAGCGTTCCCGGCAACTGGAGGTATATCCTCGGCTCCTCGCTCATCTTCAGCACCATCATGCTGGTCGGCATGCTCTTCATGCCCGAGTCGCCACGTTATCTCATGTACAAGGGCCGCGTGCTGGATGCCTTCAAGGTCTGGCGTCGGATCCGCGGTACCAAGGAGCTGGAGTCGCGCGAGGAGTTCTTCTTGATGAAGGTCTCCACCGAGGCCGAGGAGGCGGAAGTCGCTGCTGGATCCGGCAGCCGACGTTTCCCGTGGTTGGACTTTGTCACGAAACCGCGCGCTCGCCGTGCCATCGTCTACGCCAACATCATGATCTTCCTCGGACAGTTCACCGGTATCAACGCAATGTGAGTATCTACAGCGAAATGTACCAAGAAGCTCAAGCTGACACGTCACAGCATGTACTACATGAGCGTGCTCATGTCCCAAATCGGCTTCAACAAGTACGAGGCAAACTACATGTCCCTCGTCGGCGGCGGCAGCCTCCTCATCGGCACCCTGCCCGCCATCTTCCTCATGGAGACCTGCGGCCGCCGCTTCTGGGCCATCGCCATGCTCCCGGGCTTCTTCATCGGCCTGATCCTGGTCGGCGTCTCCTACCACGTCAACGGCACCGCCGGCACCGAAGGCGTCTACCTCACCGGCCTCATCATCTACGAGGTCTTCTTCGGCTCCTACGCCTGTCTCACCTGGGTCATCCCCGCGGAAGTCTACCCGACCTACCTCCGCCACTACGGCATGAGCACGAGCGACGGCTGGCTTTTCCTGAGCTCGTTCATCGTGACCTACAATTTCAGCGCGATGCAGGTACGTCGCCATTTCCACCCTTCCCCCCTCTCTCCCCAAGACTTCGACTAACAAAGCAAATTCCAGGACGCCATGACCTCCACCGGCCTGACCCTGGGCTTCTACGGCGGCATCGCCGTCCTCGGCTGGTTCTACCAGATCTTCTTCATGCCCGAGACCAAGGACAAGACGCTCGAGGAAATCGACCTCATCTTCCAGCGGCCCACGATGGACATCGTGCGGGAGAACGCGAAAAGTGCGCGGGAGACGACGGTGGATCTGGCGTGTTTCCGGTGGAAGAAGGTGTTTATCGATGGGCATACGGCGCGCCGGGCGAGTATTGTTGATGCGTCGCCGTCGATGGCGACGACGGAGAGGGATGAGAAGGCTGGGTGAGGGGTGATGGGGGGGTGGATGTAAGGGGTAAAGAATGTCGCAGGGGATTGGATGGATGTTTCTGGGAAGTGATGGGTCTCCTGTCATGCTCTGGATGAAAATTCTGGATCGTCTTTCCTGCGATTAGTAGCGGTATGGATCGTGTGAGAGCAAACGGCCGTATACCCACTGAAGAAAATCGACTTCCTTACCGGAAGGTTTGATTTGCGTTTTCACTCTTACGACTAAAGGGTTCCGGATACGATTGATGACAAAGAGAGGTTCACTGTCTCTCGAAGGCTGATAACGATAACAACCAATGTCGGCCGGCTTGATCGTGTTCGCAATGTTTTCTTTGTCATGTGATCGGTAGGATTCGTTTCTTCGGCACAATCCGATGGATTCTTTTCCTTCGCGTCTTCATGATCTTCGGCACTTTCAGCATGATTTAGCAAGTACTACTTGCTTGCACAGCATGGAAAAAGCGCCTTGAGGAAGACCGGGTGTTGCATCTACATACATGTATGTATGTACGTGCAAGAAGCATGTCGCGGTACCGTCACGGCGGAGGCTCCGGAAGTGAACCAAAGCACCCGTGACCGGACACCAAAAGCAACGGCCTCGGTCGGAGTGACGTCGAGAGAAAGTCAACCTCCCCCACTACCACTGGGCTACGTACAACAACTTGTTGTTGTCTGCCGCATGTATGTACACGTAGGTCATTTCTGTACGGTATCCCTTTCTCGCTCACCTTCTACCATCTCATTCCCTCACAACCCTCTCCTCTCCTTCCCGTTCAAACCACCCTCAATCCCACCGCTACACCAACCTTCCCACCCCCCACCTCCCTCCCTCAAACCAACAGGCCCAAAAGAAAGAAATGACCACCCCCCGAGTCTTCATCATCCGCCACGGCGAAACCGCCTGGTCCCTCTCCGGCCAACACACCGGCCGCACCGACATCCCCCTGACGGCCAACGGCGAACGGCGCATGCGCGCCACCGGCCGCGCCCTCGTCGGCCCGGACCGCCTCATCGTGCCCCAGAACCTCGCGCACATCTACGTGAGTCCGCGGAAACGGGCCCAGCGCACGCTCGAGCTCCTGGGGCTCGGGTGTCAGGATCCTCCGCCGTGGGGCGCGCACGGGGACGTCCTGGCGCCGGCGGAGGGGGTCGAGACGAAAGCGGCGATCGAGGTCTGCGAGGCGGTGAGGGAGTGGGAGTATGGTGATTACGAAGGCATTACGAGCAAGGAGATCGCGGAGCAGAGGAGAGAGGAAGGGAAAGGGGAGTGGGAGATCTGGCGGGATGGGTGTCCTGGCGGTGAAACCCCCGCGGAGATCACGGCGCGGTTGGACGGGTTGATCGCCTCCATTCGGAAGGACTTCCACGCGCACGCGATCGGGAAACCGAAGGGCAGTGTGCAGGAGCCGTACGACGTGTTGATCGTGGCGCACGGGCATATTCTCCGGGCGTTGGCGGCGCGCTGGGTGGGCAAGAGCATCGCGGAGAATCCGAGTTTGATCTTGGAGGCCGGAGGGGTGGGCACGCTGAGTTATGAGCATCATCAGCTGGGCGAGCCGGCGATTTTGCTCGGCGGCGCGTTCATGAGTGATGTGGTGGAGAGTGCGGAGGGGCCTGAGAAGAGGTGATTGTTGTTTGTTGTCGTAGAAGGAAAGACGCAAAGCCCGAACCCATCACATTTCTCCCTGTCAAGAATACCTAGGCACCCAATGAAGCGGTTTCTCAAGACGCTTATGCGAAGCTGAGCCGCTCCCACGCCCCAAAAGAAAGACGAAATACAGACCGCTTCATTTCGTGGCTCCTACTTCTTCCATTTCCCATTCCGCCTCACATTCCCATTCATCACAAGCGCACCATCAACCCTACCGCAACCCCCAATCGCAACCCTAATCGTCCACCGACCAACACTCTCAAACTCCAGTAGTACAGCACCCCATCACCACTCACCACATCAGCAGGCCACGAAAACGACCCAGTGCCCGTCCATTATTGAAGCAAATGAAATCAAAAAAAAAAATCCCGCCCTCGAGACGAAACGACGATACCCTTACCCTCAACCCAGCTTCAGCTCTCAGTGCAGCTCATCAGACCGGACAATGAGCAGCAAATACCATACCTTTATTTATTTCCTCGGCCAAGGCCAGCTTTCAATCAGGCAAAACCCAACCCACAACACATAATAAAACTTTTCGAAAACATGTACTCTCAACGATCGCAACCAGGAACTTTTGACTCGAAACGAAATCGCAAAAGAAAAAAAAAACGAAAACGAACTCAGAAACCTTTGTTTCGGGAAAGAAACAAGAAATTGAAGAAGAAAGCCCCAAAACATTACAGATGAAATAAATAACCTAAACCCTCTTCTCGGTTTTGATTCCAATCCTCTCTACATAGTACTCTACCACAGATTAAAAAATCGACTACTTCTTTCCCTACTTAGAAACCCCTTCACCGCGTAACAGTGAATTCGATGATACTGTACGACGGCTTTGACAACGCTAGAGAAGAAGACCAAAACAACAACCAGTATGTATATCACCCATCCCCCTTTTCCAGTCCCCCCTTTCCCTTCGCCCTTCCCTTTCCCCTTCCTTCCCGTCTGTCTCCCCATTCGATCCCGGGGCCCATAGAACCAGGGACGAACAAGAAAAACAACAACTTGCAGACGAGGATTTTTCCCTTCGGCGGTTGCTGGCGGGTCGTTGGTGTAGTTTCTTGTTTGTTTCGTTCGTTTGGTTCGTTGGCTGGATGGATGCGTGAAATGGATTGGATGGATGGGAGAAATGGATTGGATGGATGGGATCTCTTCGCAGGCAGCGGCCTCCCGTGGAGTAGAGGGGATCGGATGGGATCGAGGAAGAAGAGAGAGAGAGAGGAAGAACGCAAGAGGAAAAACATCCTTTTCTCCGCCCGCCTTGCGCCGGCTTGTCCTCGCTCGTCGGAAAGAATCTATCTGTTTGCTCTGCTCCGCTCTGCTCTTGCCCTCGCTGTCTTGCTCTTGCTCTACCCATCCATCCATCCATCCATCCAGTCTCGCCCAGTCGTCGTCGCCGTGTGGCCCCTCCCCCCCAAAAAGGAACAAAGTCGAGATTGGTTTGGGGCCGTGACTTTTGCTCGCAAGGAATTTCGAGAGAAGAGTTTGTTCTTTCTGGTCGGTCGGTGGGTCGATGTAAGAGATGCTCGGACTGTGTCGAGCAAGCGCAGAAGTATATGAGTGTGTGTGGGGTGCACGGTTTGATGAGAGCGGTTGTAGATGAGATGACTTGATTGATGTGATTGATGAATTAAGATGATCGACGATGATTGATGATGATCGATGAAGATGTTTCGTACGGTGTCTCGCGAGAAGAAGAAGAGGAAGAGGCAAAGAGACACCCTCGACTTTTCTTCGCTCTTCTCTCTCTGCTCACATGTACACAGTCCCTCCCGACAGACGAAAGGTCGACGACTCCCTGTCCCTATTTCTTTCCCGCATCCCCTTCCAGATCCCGCCCAGGCTCCTTTGTAAAGACCCAACAAGCAAGAGACTTCTAGAATCGGCGCCAAGGAAGTCCGCAAACCCCGTAAGAAAGAGAAAGAGGGAGAGAGAAGATCACACAGCAGTGTGAAAAGGGGCGGCCTAACGGACGCCGATCGGGGCTCCTCCGCGCGGGCCGAGGCTGCTGCTGCTGCTGTGGGCCGAGGGTTCGGAATCTAAGGGGGCGGAGCGGTTGCTCTCACCACTCCCCGCGCTAGCGCTCGCCGAACCGGTCAGACTGCGTATTTGATGATGATGGGGCCCGCTTTTGGGTGGGTAGAGGTGGCTCACCCCTGTTGTGGTTGTTGTTGCTGCGGTTGCGGCGCCCTGCTGCTCAATGTGGGACGGCGCGACCGCGTTGCCGTGGCCGGGCGGGTGCCGGGGCACGGGTTGGCGCATCATGCCGGGCGGGCTGGGGCGGCCGTTGTTGAGGCCGGGGCCGTGGTGGGAATTGTAGCCGTTCGGCGGTGAATGACGGCGGCCGGGTTGTTGGCGGGCCCCGGGGCTGAGGGGGTTGCCGGGGCTTTGGCTGCCGCGTCGGCTCATGGGAGGCCCGTTCTGGTGGCCGGAGGGCGGGCCTTTCTGCAGCTCGTTCAGCCGTTCCGCTGTCAGCGAGTTCGTGCGCGATTCCTGGCCGAGGTTGTGTCGGTCGACGTTGCCGTAGCGGTCGGAGGAGTAGCCCATCAGCGGATTACTCATCAACTCCTCTCGCAGGTTCGGCATTTCGCCCATGATGGTCGCGCTGGTGCGACTTTTCGTCGGCGGGCGCTTCCACGGGGTGCGGTTCTGGCGTGGAGGGCCCATGCTGCCCATTTCGGGGTTGCTGCGGAATTGACTGGCGCTCGGCGCTTTCCGCGTTCTCCGCGACGTGACGCTCATCATGTCGAGGTTCTCGGCGTCGGCGGCATTCATCGGCGGGGCCCCAGCCATGGGGTCGAAGTAGTCCTCCCCGTCTTCGTCATCGTCGTCATAACCGCTAGGCTGGCGTCTCGGGGGAGGCGGCATCCTGGGGGGGGCTCCTCGCCTCATGCCGAATTCTCGCTCACGCAGCGCAAGCTCCTTCTGCCGTAATGCGAGTTCACGTTCTCTGAGCGCCAGCTCGTTCGAGCCCGGTGGCGGCATACCCTCGTAACCAGGCTCCCCCTCCGGCATATCGTCGTACAGCATGACGTGACTAAACTCTTGCAAGTCGTTGCCCTCGAATGACGGACGTCTCGACATCTGCTGTGGTGGGCCGCGCGGGCCGTATCCATTCCCGTTCATCCTGGGTGGTGGGTAGCCGTTCATCGACGGTGGACCTCGTCTCATGTGGGGTGGCGGCCCTCCTGTTGCGGACGGCGCTCGGCTGCCTGAGCGCACTCCCGGCCGCATCGGTGGACCGTTCATGGGGCCGGGGCCATACGACATGCCACGGGGTCCAGGTCCCGGCGCCGAAGACATTCTCGGTGGGAGTGGTTGTTGCGCTCCGGGAGACGCCGGCGCTTGCTGCTGAGGCCTGGTCTGGTTGAGGACGTTTGTGTTGTGGAGGAGCGCGTACAGGGTTTCGATGCGCGGGACTTGCATGTCGACCTCTTGCGCGAGTTTCATGGGCGACCCAAGGTAAGTCTCGACTTCCATGGGTCTCCGGGCAGTATAGTCCTGATACATGATGCTGTGGGTCTCGGTGGGCAGGATCATCTGTTCCATTGTTTGTTCGCGGAAATCGCCGCGAAAGTGGCAGCCTTGAACGCTTGCCAGAGCCACAAGCTCGTCAATGACGCCGGTGATCAACGGGCGGACCCCGACCTTTTCGAGCAGCTCGGCATGGGATGGAGTGTCAAAGACGACGCTCGCGGGGTGAAACGCTATCGGGCTGTAAAAGTGGTCAGCGTGATTATCCAGCACTTCTTCGTTGCTTGTCGAACTCACCCAATCATGCGCTCGTATTGTTGCTGTCGGATGTTTGGTGACACCTCGCAGTCGACCTGACCCGACTTCAACGTCATCGCCAGCGCTTCCGCCATGTCCGTCTGGATCGATGCGGGGATCGATGGGTTCTTGTTCGCAGCGCCCACCCAAAGCTCCGTCGAACCCTTGTGCTCAAACTCGCTCGCGCCCAATTGTGCAATCTCGACTCCTGACACCAGCGAGAGGACGACGTTGGTGGGGAAGCGCTGCTCGAGATACGATTCGATGCCGAGGGTGTTGGTGGTGTTGACGAGGATGCAGGTGTGCTGGGGGGAGACGACGGACTCGATCACCGACGCGAGATCGTAGACATCGGGCAGCGCCTTGACGCAGAGCAAGACATAGTCGAAGGACGCCCGAGAGACACCGGCGGCTTCTTCGGGTGTTCTGACCACTGCGGTGTACGGTCAGGATTCACGTCCGACGGGGCGGTTTCTCATGTCTCGGCCGGGTTTGTCACACACCTTGTCTTGGTTTAAAGCGTTCATTGCCGAATTTGCTAGATCTGGGCGGCCGTCAGCGCAAGAAGACATTGCGGAGGTATTCGGGATAGGCATACCTGAACGAGATGCCATACTGCGACACGGTGTCAAAGTTTCCCTTCCACACCAGCGTCACGTCGCACGCATTGGTGGCCGATAGGCGCCAGGACAGAAAGGCAGAGACCGCATTACCGCCCACTGTGCACAGGGTCGGGGTCAGCGCGTCGTCGCTCATGTTGTTGGGTGTGGTGGTAAGGACGGTGTAGCGGAGCAATGATGTTGTCGCGACGGGCAGGCCATGTGTAGGGTCGGTGGTGAGCCGGAGAAGAATGGGAAAAGCAAATAGGCAGGTGGAGACCCGGAGCAATGACTTGGACAGGGGGAGCTGGGCGGACTGGCGGGTGTGATGGGGAGGATGGACGGTGATTTCGGGGGCACTACTGACCTGAGAGGATGCGCAAGCGGGGAGTCGTGGGAGCCATTGTTTGCAGTGTTTCGCGCCACACATGCAGAAAGGGAGGCGGATGGATGGTGAGATTTTGGTGTGAGAATGATGATGATGGATGGTCTGGGATTTGCAAGGAGTACCAAGTCTGGTTCGGTGCTCCGAGTCCTCTAGTGCGCCGGTGGGCGGGAGTGTAGAGTGGGTGGATGCTCGCTTCGGCCGCGTCACGGACTTTCACGGCGCTGCAGTTTCTTTAGTACCCGGTGGCTGCAAACCCTCGTTTTTCGACCACGGTGGGGCGGGTCTCAGGCCAGCAGCTGTTGGTGAGGGCGTCGCGCGTTGGGGGTGAGGTGGATGAAACGAGCGTGATGGGGCGGGGCGAACAATAAGTAGTAGCACGAAGCAGGAGGAGGTGGTGGCGGTGGTGGTGGACCGTGATGGTGGTGGTGATTGAGTGAGTACTGAGTGGTTGGGAGGAGGATGGAGAGAGAGAAGAACGTTTGGTGGAGGCTGCAACGCACAACGCCGGCCGGTCACAAGTGTTGGCCGAACCTCATCAATGATGCGAAGGGGCAACGGCCTCCGTCTGCAAATGCTCTCTCCCTCTAAATAACCAACTCTCTTTCCTTCCCCCTCTCTCTCTCTTTCTCACTTTCTCCTGGTCAGGCAAGGCGGGATGCGATCAACCAAGTCAACGACGTTCTTCCCACACTTTCTCACATCGCCATTGGCTTATCCGGGAAAGGGGTGGAAAGCTCCTTCGCCTCGCCAGAGATGAGATGATTAAAATGGAAACAAGTTGATGAGATGGCGAGAGAGAGAGACCGCGAGACGACGCGTCCGGACGACGATCATCTAGCGCCACGACAAACACCGCAGCAAGCAGCAGGGAGTTTCCGTCGTATGATGAAGGTCGCTCGTGCCACGCCTGCTGTACAGTACTAAAAGTATGTTCACATGTACAGGTACGGGTACACGTCCTACTCCTACAGTACGTCTCACCAACAACAGCGTGGCAACGGCGTGTGGGCTGGGCTGGGCTGGCGACCGTGCTGCTGCATTGGCGGCGCAGACACATCGACAGGAACATCAGCTCTCGGGAGTTTGATGAATGTGAGATGAGCGCCTGTCGACTACTGTATCTCGCCATCCGACTAATCTTCTCCTCCCTCACGAATTCGCCTTCTCAACTCTCCCCTGTTACTTTGTTTATACAGTACCTATAGTCACTTCCTCCCGACATATGGCCCGGTATAGGAAGATGAAACACAAGTCTGGACGAGAAGTCGAACGACGATTGTCCTCATTGGCGGGCTCCTTACATAGTACCACCCTTTCTCATCCATATCGTGGCGCCTGATAAGCCGCATGGAAGGAGTCCGGAATCTTCGTTCTTGTCGCCAATCATGACACAGCTTCAGCGCGGTCAATGTTGTCAACATCGCCTCGGATCGCAAGACTCAGAACGCTCATGATTTCCCCCTACAAGGAGGTAAACCTCCATAGGTACCTATGATCGCACTACCACTCGTCGTTGGTTTCGTTGATTTGATCGACGAATGAAACATGACAGTTCACGGCTTCTTCGGTTGAGAAAACTGCCTTTTCGGTGTCCCTGCTAGCTGCTCATCATCCTTGCCTCCAGATAGCCGCTACGTCCCGGAAGCTCACCGGCATCTTTCCATTTTCCCGACAGTCCATCATCACTTCACCAAAGAAAAGGAATGTTGCCTTCTCCTCGCACGAAACTCCACGAGGCTATCACACCTACCTAGGTAGGTACCGACTGCCATCTCCAGATCATCACGCTGCCATCGTCAAGTCTCGAACCAATGCTCAGAGTCTCGTTCGTCCGAGTGGATACGCCATGATGAGCAGGCCATCCCTGTCATGCACGGCTATATGACAACTTCAAAGTACAAGGAACCCCCGACACTCTTGCATGTACACCCGTACCTGAGTCTCACCCCTCCTTCTCTGGCCATCCCGTAGTATAACGATGAGAAGAACAAGACAACCTACGTCCCTTTGTGGCCCAGACACATCTCTCCATCCCTGAACTTGCCCTCAGAGCGCAAGCAAGCGAAGTATCCTACGATGTTCTTCGCAAAGGCAGCCACGATTTAGTAACGCGCGACGAACGCGAAAGTCCGTAGGACCCCCAGTATCGCCGAATAAAGACAAGAAAAAGCATTTGTTGATGAGATGGTGATGGTCACAAAGGACAAGGGAGCCCCTGGACCGGCGGGCTGCCGATCGTTCAGGCACACACCGGTCGGCCGTGACTCCGAATCGATTGATGATGGAATGATGCATGATCTCGGCTTCGTCTTCATCCGTACCTTACCTGTGTTATCATTACTTAGGCTCTGTCCCCTCTTGAAGTCGGCAGCAGAAATGTTCGCTTCGCGCGGAGAAAAGTCCAGGTTTGGAACCGACCTGTTCTAGTTTCGTCACATCTGAGGCTGTGAGGTGATGCTCTTGTTTGGTTTTCGTTTTCAGGAACAGTAGGTACGTGTACAATCACAAGCTATGCTATTAGCTTAACGAGTGTCGCCGGATAACGGTACCTCCGCGACTCACGAGTCAGATCGTATTGAACAGGAGATTTCGCCACTTGCGTCCGATACTTCATATAGTAGACTGTCGGTGGCGAAATCGTCAGGTACCGAGAGGGTACCTGCAGGTCCTGCAGCTCGGGAAACGATGAAACGATGAAACGATGAAACGGTGGAAAACGTTCATGCCCTTGAACTGACTGCAGTCACCAGTCATTGGCTACAGTACTACGAAGTAGCATTCCCGCGCCGGGCTTTTGATCCGCAAGACCTCCAGTGCTGTCAGCATATCAACTGGACGTGTATCTCATGACGGCTCTCATTCCACTTCCACGCAATCGTGCGCTTGGATCTGCACATTGCCACCGACCATTCATGACGGCAACACAGCCTGCCCCTTTCCCCCCTCTCCCTCTCTCCGGCACATCCCCTTTCCGCGCCACAGAACCCGTTGCCCCAACCGTGTTCCCGTTTCTTTCACAATCGATCTCGACCGAGGCGTTCGTTCGTCGCGGCTCGTTTTATTAGCAGCGGCGCCAAAAGCCACGTTTAAAATTAGGCTTAAAAGCGCCACCTTTGATCAGACCACATGCTTCCTTGGCCCTTGGCCTCCGACACGTGTTCCTCCCGCCTTCCAAGGACAACCCGGTCTATATCCAATCTCGCGAGATCGAAATGGGGGTTGAGGATGTTTGGGAATATGCATGAACATGTTCGGGTCGGCGCTGAGTGTAGATATTAATCCCGGAGAGTCCTCATCACCAGTGGCCTCAGCGTCGCTCCTTTCCACGAATTCGGTCAACGCAATGATGAGGTTCACCATTCGAAGGCTTACCGCCGGCGTGGCGGTTTTAATAGACGGTATGACGGCTTGTTAAATGTCGGTACGCTGGCGAATTGCGGACGAGAGTACGTGTACGACGGTGGTGGCGCCACGGCGGTTCGACGTGTCTCCCTCTCGTAGCGGGTGACCCTGAGCGTTTCCCAGGTATAGCCAGGGATGGAAGATTGCGAAGTGTCGACGGCTGCCAGTCCAATGCGAAGAGTAATGTCCGCGTACCGCTCTCGGGTGATCTGATGGTGTGGTGAGACGGCGAAGGCACTTCCATGAAGCGTATACTCACTCCCCAGCTTCCCGGCTGCAGCGCTCGCACATGCACTCGAAACCCCACGCCTCCTGCAACCGCGCTCTCCGCTCAGCCACCGTCAGATCCCTCTCGTCGCCACCCAGGTACGTGATGCAGCACTCCTCGCCTGGCTCGATGTCCCTCGCACTCCAGAACTCCCACGAGCTCCCGACACGTCTCTTGGCGACATTCGGTTCGCAGGAGTGATTGAAGTAGCTGGCCGTTGGGTACAAGCCGTAGCCCATGTACTCTTCTCCGTCGTCGCTCCCGGAACGGAGGCCAAAAGCATTGTGACTGCCGGCGTTTGCCAATGTCTGACACACCGCGCTGCTACAGCTCGGGCGTAGCGCGTGCGGCAAGATCGATAAGAGCTGGAGGAAACTGGTGCAGTGCGCTTCTAGATCCGCCGTGCTTCTGTAAGGGGTCTCGTCCAGTGCGAGGTCGAGGACTCCTTCTTGCCATGTATCTGGATGATGGTGGTGGAAGAGGATGCCGCTCAAGAGATAGCCAAGAACATCGGGGTCAATCTTAGAAGTCAGGCTGCTGTTCTTTATCTTGCGTGGCTTTGCTCCATCGACGTGCGTCGTTGAGCCCGTTTGTCGCTTGCACTTGACGTCCGCCCGGTACCAAGATGCCTTCACTTCCGCCAGCGTAGGTTTCGAGCTCACACTCGCAATACAGCAGACGTCGACGATTGCTTTACCCTTGCTCTGGACGAACGCGTGTAACGCTCGCCACGCTTCCACCCCTAGATCGCCATGTCGCTCTCGCCATGTCGCTTGACAACGATCGGAGCAGTAGACCTTTCCGATCTCGCCGTCTCGCACAGGCAGACTACGCCCAAGGTCGTACGCGAAGCAGTGCGCACAAACTTCCTTGCGATACTGCCGGAGGATCACGTGAGCGGCGGGCGCGCTGCTGTTGAGGAGCACCGTGCCGGTTGGTATTCGCGCGCTTGCTACGATGCCTCTTCCGGCTCGGGGAATGTCTTCCACCTTGTACAGGACGGAGATGGGTGGACTCATCACATATCGTTAGTAATTGTGATACACAAGTACACGATGAGGTGGACTGTAGGGAAGGAAGTCTCGCGCACGGGCCATGTGTTCGAAAAGCCTACGGACGTTGACCGCACCTCATGTTTGTGTTCGTACACCAACTTGCTCTACTGCGGAATCGCCTCCAAGCCTGGCCTCAGCGATGCCAGCGTCTAGATGACTAGATCTACATCTCCATGGCTGGGGACGTTGCGTGCCTCTGACCGCAGCTACCACAACCGCGGCGCGCCCGTGTGTGAGGAATGCAAAAGGTGCCGTCGGAGCCCTAATGCTCTAACGCACACCTAAGCACCCTACTAAAACTCACCACCGCATCAATGCAATGGCATATCAGCAGGCAACGCCTCTGGTGGTCTGTCTGAAGACTATGAACAAAAAACAACGTGTGGCCAGGCTATAGACACACGCGGAGGTACAGTAAGCTCGCGAGCCTGCAGCCGCGTGTTCTGGCATTCGGGCCGTAGTCGAGACGAAATGACTGGAATGTGCCTTGTTTTGATCGATACACGGCCAGGTCAACCGTTCGTCCCGTAGGTATTCTCCTCTCTTCGCCGTACCAGCACATCCATCTTTCCTCATACTCTTCTCAATTGCGGACGCTCGTTCATTACGCCGCAACCATGGCGCCTCTTCCCCTCGTTACGAGAGTTGCGTTGTCGATCTTGTTCTTCTTTGGCGCGAATGTATATGCGCAAACTACGACTTCTTCCTCCCAAGTCTGCACAGGGACACCGAGCCCCAACACGCTGCCAACGGACTGCTCCGGCGCCCGAGCTGGTACAGGTCTATTAGGCACCTTCACCGATGGCTGTGGTGTCGGCTATACCGTCTACTGCGGCAACGACACTAATCCTGGCGCGAGCAGCCAGACGGCAGCTTCCAGTGTCGCGCAATGCATGCAGGCCTGTGACAACTATGCCAATTGCAGGAGCGCGACGTTCAGCGGTGGCAACCCAGGTACTTGTTACCTGAAGAACGCATTTCAGAGCGTGTCAAGCAGTGGCAACGCTCAACTCGCAGCTATCGTGAGGATAGTGACCCCACCTGCCAACTATCAAGCGCCGATTCCAGCGCCGGGTGTCAACACGTCTTCAGGATGTGGCACGCCGCTAACGTCAGGACTGTATCCCAACGGCCCCAGTGTGGTCTTCAACACCATCAATCCATCGGATGGGTTGCAGCGAAACTGGACGATACACATTCCACAAAACTACAGTATCAACGCGGCCGCGCCACTCCTCCTAGCCTTCCCTGGTAATGGCGAATCATACACGAATATCGAGGCTCAAACAGGATTCAGCGACGCTGGGATTAATCCTTACGGTGTGGTGGCGTACATCAACGGCTACGGCCTTGGCCTGCAGTCGAACCCAGCATACCAACCTGGCCAGAAGTACGGCAACGTCGATGACCTAGGTTTCATCCGCTTTCTATTGGCAAATCTTACGGCTAGCTACTGCATCGACACCGGCCGCATCCTCGCCAGCGGGATGAGCAACGGTGGTGGGTTCGTCAACGTGCTCGCTTGCGATCCTGGGTTGAGCAAGACCATCGCTGTCTTCGCGCCGCACTCGGGTGCGTTCTACCCGAACATCACGAACGGCGACCCGGCGACCGAGGAGCCTCTGAACACCCTCGTTCAACCCATCTGCAGTCCCGGCAGGAACAACACGCCAATCATTGAGTTCCATGGCACAGCAGATCAGCAGATCCCTTACTACGGTGGTCCTCACAACGGCTATTCGATGCCCACGCTCCCGCATTGGACCACCGACTGGGCGCTGAGACAAGGCTACTCGGCGGTCAATCGGACCTACAGCATCGCCCCTCTCGCTGCTGCTACCTCTTCCACGGGCATCAACGTTTATCAGTTTGGTGGCGACGCAGGGCAGCTGGGTATTGTGACGCACTATCAGCTTGGTAACTGGCCGCACACGTGGTCGAACCCAAGCAGCACCGCCAACTCGCCACTCAACGCCGGCCCCATCATCATGGACTTCTTCTACCGCTGGACGGACCCCAACAGGCCGCCGACCTACAACCCATCGTCTTCGAGCAGCAGCTCGAGCGTGCTGTCCGCGTCTACCGTCACCTCCAGCACAACCAGCAGTAGCACGATGTCGACGACAAGTGCTGCTTCTGCAACCTCGCCATCTTCCTCTTCGACGGCCAGCAGTAGCCAAAGTTCGTCCAGTTCGGCCAATCCGGCGGCCAACGCTTATGGTGCCTCGTCGACCGCTAGTTCGTCATCGAGCGTAGCCTCTTCGCCGAGCAGCTCAAGCCCAGTATCATCTACTGCTTCCAGTACGGCTTCGTCTTCTACGGCTGCATCCTCGTCGCCGAGCAGTTCGAGCTTAGCGTCGTCTACTGCTTCCAGTACGGCTTCGCTATCATCTCTAAGCAGCTCGAGCCCAGCTTCGTCTCCTGCCTCCAGTACGGCTTTGTCTGCCACGGCTGCGTCTTCTTCGCCGAGTAGCTCGAGCTCAGCGTTGTCTACTGCTTCCAGTACGGCTTCGTCTTTGTCACTAAGCAGCTCGAGCCGAGCTTCGTCTACCGCTTCGAGTACAGCTTCGTCTTCATCGCCAAGCAGCTCGAGCTTAGCTTCGTCTACCGCATCTACTGCTTCGAGTACGGCTGCGTCTTCATCGCTAAGCAGTTCGAGCTCAGCTTCGTCTACCGCTTCAAGTACGGCTCTGTCTTCATCCGCTGCTAGCAGTTCCAGCTCTATGGCCGCGTCAACTTCATCTTCAAGGTCGTCGTCGATGCTTTCTAGCGTATCCTCCACACCTGGAGCGACTTCCTCCATGACAACAATTGCATCCTCGTCGATGTCAACGTCCATTGTGCCCACTACGCCTGGAGCCAGTTCGTCCACGGCAACGTCAACATCTGCGTCCACATCAATGACTAGTGGTGGCAACACCGGCTCGGCGTCTTCAAGCAGCACGTCATGTTCCTCCTCAATCACCATCACTGTGACCCCCTCTCCTTCATCGACTATTACAGTCACCGTCCGGGCATCTAATGTGGCTTCAGTTTCAACGTCAGCTAGCGGAAGCTTGTCAAGCGCAAGCATGAGCTCCAGAGCCTCAACCTCAAGCATGAGCACGGGCTCGACATCGCCAAATGGCGGGACCACTTCAGCAGGCACGACGTCTACCTCCTCTAGCGCCGCAGCCTCGTCAAGCCCTGCGGGCCCTCAATGTCCAGCCGCGAACGGCACGACCTACACCGACCCAAGCGGCCAGCAGTATGTGATTTTGTGCGACACAGATACCTCCCCTGGGGCCTATGGCTCCTCCCTTCAACCGGATCTCGGTTCGTGTATCGCCGCCTGTTCAGCGCAGACCTCGCCACCTTGCGTAGGTGTGAGTTACTACCAGACGAGTTGTTACTACAAAAAGTCTTTCATCAGCAGCACGAGCAGTCCAGGCGTCAACGCTGCCATTCTTCTGTCGGTATACAACTCTAGTACCATGGCAGCGAGCAGCAGCTCGTCTTCAGTGTCGGTCGCTGCATCCTCGTCGACCGGCGGAGCGGCATCGGGCGTCCAGTCCGCTTCGACGGTTGCAAGCTCGTCCATGGCCATGACTACTACCTCATCTTCCGCCGCGGCTTCTTCCAGTGGAGCAGCAGTGTCATGTCCATCGTCCAACGGTACCACTTACACCGATGCAAGCGGCTACCAATACATGGTCCTATGCGATTTCGACACAACTCCAGGCGCCTACGCCAATTTCGCTGTGCCTGACTTGGCCTCTTGCGTCAATGCCTGCAGTGCACGAGCCAGCGCGAGTCCTGCTTGTGTTGCCGCAACCTACCTGGGTACAGTGTGTTATTTCAAGAGTTCATACTCTGGCGATAGCCCGCTGACCGGCGCTTCTTCCGTTGTGAGGATGTCCGCATTTACCAATCCAGACTCTTCGAGTAGTGCTAGCTTACCATCGTCAAGCATGATGGTGATCGGAAAGAGCAGTACTGCCACCTCTTCAATTTCACCGAGTACGCAGAAATCTTCGACGTCTAGCAGCGCGGCAGCGGGGCTCAGCACTACTCCTGCATCGTCAGGATCTACGCAGGGCAGTTCAACGACGACTTCGTCTACGACGGGCTTATCTTCGAGCAGCTCTTCAACTCGCGGCTTGTCGGGGACTTCCTCTGCCTCAACTTCTAGCAGCGCGGCAGGCACGTCAAGCAACTCCCCTCCGGCTGCTTATGCGACCACCTCGAGCATCACAGCGGGAGTGCAAAGCAGTCCATCCTCCTCTATGTCTGGTGTTGCTTCTAGCAGTATGGGCGCGTTGCAGAGCTCTTCTACTCCCGCAATGTCTGGATCCGCTACGAGCAGTATGGCTGCGTCGTCTCAGTCCGCCATGCAAAGCAGCTCATCTGCGGCCATGGCTGCTGCGTCATCTTCGAGCATGGCAGCCATGCAGAGTAGCTCCTCCCCTGCGACACCCCCTGCTTACTCCAGTGGCGTGGCCGGCACGCAAAGCAGCTCATCCTCTAACATGCCTGCTGCGGCGTCCTCGAGCATGTCAGCTATGCAAAGCAGTAGCAATGTACCTGCAACGCCTATCACATCCGCCCCTGCTCAATCGACCTCGCCATCGACCACGACGGACATGATGTCGTCTTCTTCCTCGTCGACGCTCCCAGCCTGTCCTTCATCAAGCTGCGGCTCCCAGGCCAACAGCACGGCCTGCAGTGATCCTAACGGGAACTCCTTCAACGTCACCTGTAACACCCAATACACTGGCACGGTACTCATGCGCGCTGCAAAGGCGAACCTGAACGCCTGCTTGATGACTTGCGACCAGATGTCCAGCTGTGTCGCGGTCAACTACTACTCATCAGGGGAGTGCGACCTCTTCAGCGAAGTCACCGGTAACCAGACGGTCATGGGCGCCGGGGCGCAAGCGGCGACTCGGCCGGGAGATGTGTCTACGGTGTACACTGCGCCACCTTCTACTGCCATGGCCATGGCGACTTCGAGCAACGGCGCGGGAGTGAACAACGGCGGTCCTGGACCCGTAACCGGAGGGCCTGTCACTGGCGTCGTTTCCGCATCTTCGACTACCCCGGCGGCCTCTGCGCCTAACAATTATGCGGGCGCTGCTTCCGTGTCCAGTGGTAGTGCGAGCTATGTGGCCACCAGCTTTGCCTACGCACCTTCGAGTGCGTCTGTCACGGTGAACAACCCAGGTAATACGCCCAGCAGCGCGGCCGGCGCTGGAGGAGCGTCTTCCATGCAAGGCGGAGGACAAGGAGGGATGTCGTCGGACGGCGGCAGCTCCATGGCTGCCGGCGGTAATGCAGCGGGCTACATGACTACGAGTGGGTATTACAGCCCGAGCTCAACACCGATCGCCACAATGAACAATCCTTACAACACCCCAGGCAATTCTGGCGCCACCAGCGGAGGAGGAGTTGGTATGCCAGGCTCTTCACCCATGACGAATGGTGCTTCTGCTCCCGCAACCTACGGAGCCATGTCTCCCAACACTCTGTACGGTTCCATGACAAGCAACGGTAACAACAATAACAACAACGGCAACACCGCCGCCTCCGACTCCGTCCCGCCAACGACAGCAACCGGAACTAGCGCTTCACCCACCACCACCTATCCACCCGTCTGCCCAGCCTATGACGGCCAAAACTACACCGACCCGCAAGGCGCGACGTACGGCGTGCAATGCAGCACCGCCTACCAAGGCACCGTCCTCTCTTCCAGGAGCACCAACAGCCGGGACGACGCCAACTGCCTGAGCATGTGCGACAGCGACCCCTCGTGCGTCGCGGTCACGATGACGGATTACCAGTGCACGCTCTACTCGGCCATCTCCGGCCGGTCGGCGGTGCAAGGCGCGAGCGCGGCGCAGAAGGTGGCGGGGCCGAGTGTCAATGTCGTGACGGTGACGGTGTGCGCGACGACGCCTGCCGGCACGACGACGGTTTTTTCGACCATGGCGACGGTGACGACATGTGCGGCGGCGCAGGGGGCTACGTGCACGGTTAGTAGCGGTGGGAGCGGGCGTGTCGCTGGGGTTGGGAGCATGGGGGAGGGGTTTATTGGGTTGAGTGATGGGATGTGAGGGGCTGGAGAGTCATGAGGGATGAACAGGGTGTGATGGAGAAGGGAAGTGGAGGAGTGTCTTTTTGTTTGTATGTTCGCTGCATTTTAAAATGATGAAGAGTTGGAAAGATCTCGAGGGATTTTTGGCGCGATTGTTTGGGACAGTTAATCTTGTTGAGCTTTTAGCATTGTGACCTCCTTTGGGGTATATAGGCACTCGAATCACCTATCTATCGTTTTCACCATGTGCTGAAAACACTATATGTGGTACAGCGGATCTCCTGCTACCACTGGCGGGCATGGCTTGCTCGACTTGGCGGACCGTTCGAGGTCCCGAGACTGTTCCAGCTCTTAAACACTCGTCCCGTGGTGACCGTGTCTTGGACAAGGTTCTCATCACCACCCAAGTAGCATCATTGCAGAAGTCTCCCAATCCCATGATGTGAGGTTGTGGCACCGTACCCGCGCGGGCACGTTGTGCTCCCAACGCCCCCCGTGACCTGACCAAGCACGGACCATCCTCAATCCAGAGTACATTCCATTCCGATCATCATCATTATCCCAAATACCTCTCTCACAACCACTCCCTCCAACCTGCCCACCCCTTTCCGCTGCTCGATTTCTTCTCCCCAGGCAACCTACACTCCTCCACCTCCTCCTTCGTAACATTCCTCCACCCCTCCATCGGCAACCACCCGATCCTCGCTCGGTCCCCGAACCCCCCGAACCAGTACACGTGCTCGACGACCAGCCGCATATACTGGCTCGTGTGGATGTCGTTGCCAGGCTGCCACAACGCGCTGTCCGGGTGCGCGCGCATGAAGCAGGCCGGGATTAGACCTTTCGCCAAATCAGGGACGGAGATGGGTTCGAGACGGCCGTGGAGGGAGAAGCGTGGGAGCGCGGCGGGCGTGTGTGGGGTCGGGATGTCCTCGTCTTCGTTGGAAAAGCTCGAGAAAAGCGAGGAAGAGTAGGTGTTGGTTTGGGTGGGCCACCATCGCACGTGCAGGCTGATGTTGCTCCCAGCGGCATAGTTCTTGTAGGGTGTGGCGATGTCGATAGCGAGAAGGGTAGGATTGCCGGTGTGCGGTTCGCAGTCGGCGTAGTATTCCATGAGGCCTATCGGGCTCCCGGCCATTTCTGCGGGCCGGTTCTCGAAGGCGTTGAATTGGTCGTGGGTGGAGTGTTGTAATTCGATGTTGGAGGCGGTAGCGTGCAGTGAGGTTTCCGGAAAGGTGGTGATGAGAGTGCCAGTGGAGGAAAGGTGCAGTATGCGTCGCGCCATGATGGTCGACTCGTAAACGGTGGGGACTCTGAGGTCGGCATCTTGGATAGGTTGGAGTGGATGTTGGGCGAGTGAACGGGCGGATGCCACGCTCAGAAGCGCCACGAGAGGTTGTAATGGTAGCATACTGTGGTCAATTGAGAGTCAGGCTCAAGTGCTGAAGAACGATACTCGTGAGTTGATCTGAGTACCACGTACTGTACTTACATGTTTCGACGATGTCCGACTTCCAGCTCATATTCCAGGAGTACATAGTAGAGTAGAAGACGAGGAATGTGATGCCTGAGGCCGAAAGGCCAAGGCGCTAGGGTCGGATGAAGCACTGACTGTGAGGCGGAGAGAGGGGACGTTCAAAATTGCGTATCCGCATCCTCCTCCATCTCGACAGCGACCATCGACCGTCCGGATATCATCAAGTCGACGGTGAGTTCTTCCGATATCATCTTCCTGTTCGACGAAGGGCTTGGGCGCTTGAGTTGGCGATTTATGAGGGCCGCAGGAGCTGACATTGTGTCACCGCAGCAAGCAAGCACTCTCTCGAAACCACACACCTGAACAACCGCGAAGATGGGTAAGGTCCACGGATCGCTGGCTCGTGCCGGCAAGGTCAAGTCGCAGACACCAAAGGTACGGGAAATTCAGTCCACGAGTCCACCATCCAAGCGTCTCCGCGATGGAAATCCTCCCGCAAAGCATCGAATCGCCACCCCTGCACATCTCGGAACACTCGCATACACGTCCGCATCATACAGCGAACTGATAAAATCCCCAGGTCGAGCCCCAAGAGAAGAAGAAGACGCCGAAGGGCCGCGCGAAGAAGAGAATCACATACACCCGCCGTTTCGTCAACGTCACCATGACCGGTGGCAAGAGGAAGATGAACCCCAACCCGACCACCTAGACCTTCACGCCATCATCACGACGGGTTTCATGGGCATGAAGAGATAAGGGAATTCTGGGGATGATGGGGAGCCTGAGAGGACAGTTGGTAGTCGAGACGCAGGAGGAGGATGGGTAGCAGCTCGTGCACGGCGTTTGTTTCCCGGATGGAAGGATTCACGGCTTCATGGTCTCGAGAGCGCGATCAACGGTGGCGCTGCCATACTTTGCGGCTTGAAGAAGAGATGAAGTTTGCGATGGGAACATTGCAGTATCGTTCATGTACCGTGGCGTATGCAACCACATAAGCTTCTCGCACTATTGGCTCCTATGTGAGTTCGATCTCTCTAGTCTCGTACTGTCTGACTATCTGTCTCTCCCGCGAAAGTGTGTCCGAAGTAAGAGACACCCTGGCTGCATCTCGACAATGTCTGAATAGGCTTCGCTATAGGTGTCTAATTGCTTAAGGTCTTTAAGGTATGTGAATGAAAACGTTTGAATCCACGTAACACGCTGTATAAAGCATCAATCAACAACAGTACCTAGGTAGGTGAACATTACCGTCGAACGAATATCATCGCAAGACCCGGCAACGAAAGGGTATCCTCGCGAACATCCACATCACATCCCGCACTACCCGACACAGCTAGATTCCCCAAAAATTCCACGAAGCCATGCCCAAACCCTACCCATCCGTCTCCTGTCCGAAAACCCAATGTATATCATAATTACCCAATGCCCGAACCAACCTCCACACCCACATTACATTTTTCATCCCCACCCTACACCCGAATCACCACCCCGACCCCCAATGCCCTCGCCTCCCGCACACAACACCCCACACACGTCCGCCCACTCCGTCCCACCACCGCATTCTCCCCGACTTTAGCACACCACGCGCGCGCCAACAGTTCCAGCTCCTCTCCGCCGCGGCAGTCGAGGACGATGACGTCCTCGTCGGCGGTTTCGGTCTCGACGCGGTCTTGGGGCGAGGAGAGCGCGCGGGGGCGGGTGCTGTTGTGAGGGGTCGTGGTGAGGAGGGTGGCGACGGGGATGGTGGAGAAGTGGTAGGCTATGTGCAAGGGGTGGGCG